>OKEI01000132.1_pt1 | contig 19938 bp, 27 predicted proteins | sample 1613761 | NCBI WGS metagenome assembly OKEI01 (sample SAMN04436875, study PRJEB24849) | human gut metagenome | biome: human gut; feature: NICU; material: stool | host: Homo sapiens | place: USA: Saint Louis, MO | collected 2011-11-15
CCACCGAGATCTACACTCTTTCCCTACACGACGCTCTTCCGATCTATCCAGTTGTGCTACAAACTCACGAAAAAGGAAGTAGTTTCGAATGGATTCGGCTGGGTGTTCGATTGTGAGGGTATTGAAGTCGAGGAGGTGGAGTGATGACTAAAATCATGACAATTACTCCTAAAGAAGAGACAGAACTTGAGTATTACCAACGAATACTCAAAATGCTACCGTTATACCCTAATCCTCTTTCATCACATGCTATGGCTTATGTCAGTACCAAAATTGACTGATTGAAGGAAACTGGAAAACGAAAATTAGATAGCAAGGAGGCGACAGAATGAAACGATTTATCGCAATCTGGATATTATTGTCTGCTGGATTGAACATCTGGCAGAGCATCCACATTAAAAATCTTGAAAAAAAGCGCCCTATTGTAATCTACAAAGCTGATAATCAAGGCGCAGAAATCAAAGGAAGAGTCGTTGAGAAAGGACAGCACGGCAAGTTGTATACAGTGACTATCAGAGATTATGGGATTTTCGTAGTCACTAGAGAGCAGTACGAGAAAATTAAAGTAGGGGATGAAATAATGTTGTGAAGATTGCTGTTGAATTACCGAAACGACCGACGATTTTGAAAGGTTTAAAACCAGATGAACGTGTCAAACTGGACACGCTGTATTTTAAACGTGCAGACGCTTATGTGGTAGATGATGATCTATTTATTTACTGGCAAGCGACTTTTAAAGATTATGAAAGCATCTGGTTTTGTTTGGAGAATTTTAAGGTATATACGGCTTTGCAAGTCATATATGATTTGAATAGTTTTAACAATCCGACTTTCTCAGATATGATTTTCAAAATCTGGAAGGAACATGACTTGCAGACTGGATATGTTGAAAATATTTTAAAGGAGTTGTAATGGATATTGTAGATTTATATCTGGAGCATGGAGATTTTAGAACAGCTGTACGCTTGAGTGGACTACCAATGCACATTGCGCATATCAAATTACGTAAAGCTGGTGTCTTGAAAATTGCTGATAAAATCCAATTTGGCAGTAAAGGGGCTAAGTTGGGCGGACAAGCAGAACAGTTGTTTCAGACTTTAGTGCCTGATGCTGTTGATGCCAATGCGCTTTTTAAGAAAAATAATCCTGTCTATGATTTTGTTTTCAAAAATATGACGATTGATGTTAAATATAGTTCGTTATATTCTGGTGGAAAGTCAAATCATTGGGGGATTAGGTGCAAAGGTGAGCAAGATTTCATAGTTGCATTTTTGGAAAGAGAACAAGGCGCAGGCATTGACAGACCTTATTGCCTCTTAATTCCAATGGATTTTGTAGATACGAAGCAGATGCACATTTCACCCGGCGGCAGTTGGTTCAAAGAATTTCAAGTAGAACCAGAAGAGTTGCGAGGGATTTTAAACGACTACGCAGAACTGAGAGAAATAGGGCAGTTTTAAAAAATAAATAGAAAAGAGGTATTACTATGACAACAAACATGGAATTATTAGCGCATCATGTTGAGCATTGGGCGAAAGAGCGAGGGTTGGACAATCCCGACAATAGCACGGCTCAAGCATTGAAATTATTTGAAGAAGCAGGCGAATTGGCGCAGGCACATCTCAAGAAGCGAGATGATGAGGGCAAGGATGCCGTGGGTGATATTTTGGTAGTGCTGACCATCTACTGTCAGCAGAAAGGTTGATCTATTGCTGAGTGCTTCCAGACGGCCTGGAACGAGATTAAAGACCGTAAGGGTAAGATGATTGATGGTTCGTTTGTCAAAGAGGAGGATTTGACATGATACCGAAGTATAGAGCGTGGATTTCAGAGGCAGATACCATGACGAATGACCTTAAAGGTATTGATTTTGAAAATGAGACCGTTGTTTTAAAAAAATTTTATTGGGAAGATGGCTTTCCAGTAGAAGAAGAGGTTTTTGAAGTTGAGATAGGGAATGCAATCCCCATGCAATCAACAGGACTCAAAGATTATTTTGGCGAAGAACTTTTTGAAGGAGATGTTATCGAGTGGAGTTATTGGGATGAATTTGAAGATAGTGGTACAGCAAAGATTATCTTTGATAAAGGTATGTTTAAGTTGTTAGATGTACGCACAGAAAAAAGCGTCTGGGATAATCTATTCGACTGTATTGAAAACTGTAATGTATTCCTTCAAGGCAACATCTACGAAAACAGAGAGCTTTTGGAGGAGAAAGAATGAAACCAGAAAAATTTGACAATGTAAATAACCCGATCCACTATCAAGGACGGTATGGTATGGAATCTATCGATGCCTTAAGAAACTTCATGACACCAGAACAGTTGAAAGGCTTTTATCTTGGAAATGCTTTGAAGTATCAACTGCGATTTCAGAAGAAAAACGGTCTCGAAGACCTGAAGAAAGCCAGAAAGAATCTCGACTGGCTAATCGAGGAGATGGAACATGAGAATTAAAACATCAAATGATTCTATCATCAACGTTGATAGCGTGAAGCGCAGTGTCACAATTGAAGGAGTTGAGTTTGGTTCAGATTGTAGTGCTTTAGTATCTAAACACAAAGATGGTACAGGTACAATAACGCTAGTTTTTGATGGGAAAATAATTTAAAAAAAGCCAAGACACTCTCTGTCTCAGCTAACAGTTATCGCAAAGACTATTATACCACAAAAGGAGATAGAGAGTGAATAAGGCTAAAGAGCTATTGAAAGAATTACAAGACCTTGACATGGACATCCAAAGCCGTATAGATGAAATCAATGAGCTTGAGGCAGGTTTGCTCTCAAGTCCTAAGTGGTCAGGTGTCAAAGTCCAAGGTGGACAGACTAGAAAAGTTGATGATGTCTATACTCAGTTGGTAGTGATGAAAGAGGCTATAGAGCAGGATGCTAAAGAGGTTATTAACAGAAAACTTGAATTAGGTAGGATGATCAACAGGCTTAAAAATCCAAAAAGTAGGTCTATTCTCAGGATGACTTACATTACTAAGACCTACATTGAGGATATTTGCGACAATTTGAGAATAAGTAAGGCAACTTATTACAGATTATGCAAACAGGCTGAGTCTGAACTAGAGGAGATTATCATAGACAAAGTGAGCTAAAGTGAGTGCGCATGAAGTCTAAAATCTGTTAGAATGGTAGTATCAAGAATTAAGGGTAAGGCAGTAAGCCTTCCCTGATATGGAGAGTTGGCAGAGTCAGGTTGAATGCGCCCGTTTGCTAGACGGGTGGTCGCCTATGTGCGATCTGTGGGTTCAAATCCCACACTCTCCTTTGAGTGTTTGTGTCCCAGAATGGGGTAGGCAATAGGCTTAGCATTCACATATCACTCATTAACTTAAAAATAGTTGCTGAGCGACTAGACCTCGCATGGTTGCGTAGCTAATTATATTCCGGATAAGTTATAAGCTAGAGGGTTTGATTCCCTCAGAGGTTTTAAATGACTACAAAAAATAAAAAAAGAAAGTATTTCAAAATAGATTTCTAATTAACACGCAAGTCTGTAGTCTGCTTGCACTAAGTCACTCTTTGAGTGGCTTTTTATTTTGTCTGAAAGGAGGTAGTCCGGTGAGTGGATAAATTAACCCCAAAACAAGAACTATTTGTCCAAGGGATAATCTCCGGGCTATCTCAAAGACAAGCGTATAGACAGGCGTTTCCAAACTCTAAAAAATGGAAAGATAGCGCTGTTGACAGCAATGCTTCTGTCTTACTTCAAAATACTAAGGTTTTACAAAGGTATCGTGAGTTGCTCAAACAGTTCTCGAACATGTCTCTATGGTCCAGAGAACAGGCTTTTAATGAGTATGAATGGCTAAAAAATAAAGCTAGGGCAAGCATCGAGAATGAAGGTATTAGACAAGCTAATTCAAACGCCTTTCTTTCGGCTTTGGACGGCATGAATAACATAGCATGGAAAGACTATGAATTGACTGATGAGAAAATCAGACAAGAGATTGAATTGCTCAAAATCAAGATTGAGAGAAATCAAGGCTCTAAGTCCGATACTACTCTCATGGAAGCTCTCTTAAATGCGGTAAAAGGTGGTGATGAGGTTGAAGATTAAGTTTTCGAGAAAACAAGCCGACATCATCCGCAGACCGTTCAACTATGAGCTTGAAGTAAATGAGGGCACGCCTCGAAGCGGTAAGACAACCGCTGGTCATTTCAGATATGCAAGATATTTGATTGAGTCGCCAGACGAGAACCATTTAATCGCTGCATACAATCAAGAGCAAGCCTACCGTCTTTTTATCGACGGTGACGGGACAGGTCTAATGCACATCTTCGACGGTAATTGCAAAATCAAACATGATGAGCACGGAGACCACCTCTTAATCGATACACCAAACGGGACAAAGCGAGTCTACTATAAAGGTGGAGGTAAAGCTAATAGCGTTGGTGCTATCACTGGTATGTCGCTAGGCTCAGTTGTTTTTTGTGAAATCAATCTACTGAATATGGACTTTATCCAGGAAGCATTCAGACGGACGTGGGCTGCTAAGCTCAGATATCATCTGGCCGACCTAAACCCACCAGCGCCTCAGCATCCAGTGATTAAGGATGTATTCGACGTGCAAAATACACGCTGGACCCATTGGACCATGGACGACAATCCGATTCTGTCCGAAGAGCGTAAGCGTTCCATTATTCAATCAACTAAGAAAAATCCTTATCTTTATAAGAGAGATATTCTTGGTCAACGTGTCATGCCTCAGGGCGTTATTTATGGCCTATTTGACCTCGAGAAGAACATCAAGGACAACTTAGTAGGCGAACCCGTTGAAATGTATTTCACGGGCGACGGCGGGCAATCTGACGCCACCTCAATGGCTTGTAACATCGTTACTAAACATAGAGAGGGCAACAAGACTTTCTTTAGGCTTAATCGTGTAGCTCATTACTATCATAGTGGGGCTGAGACTGGCCAAATCAAAGCCATGTCTACATATGCTGTCGAACTCAAAGCGTTCATTCAGTGGTGTGTTAGCAAGTATCAAATGCGTTATTCTGATGTTTGGATTGACCCAGCGTGTAGATCCTTACGAGAGGAAATGCACAAGCTAGGCATTCAGACAAGAGGAGCTATGAACAATGCTCACGATGTAAGTAGTAAAGCGAAGGGTATCGAGGTAGGGATTGAACGTGGCCAAAACATCATTTCGTCAGGTCAGTTCATGCTTATCAATCATCAGGAAGAAGAGTATGACCATTATCATTTTTTGAAAGAGATTGGTCTTTACAGCCGAGATGATAACGGTAAGCCAATTGATAAAGACAACCACGCAATGGACGAATTTAGATATAGTGTGAACGTATTTTATAAACGTTACGCCAATTTTTAGCAACAAGGAGCCAGTAAATGGGCATTATACAATTTGTCAAAAATCTATTTAAGAGAGGACAGTATGCAATGACTACAGAAAGTCTCGCAAGTATCACAGACCATCCTAAAATTGCAATAACAAGCGCAGAGTATCGACGGATTAACGAGAACCTAAGATACTATCAAAGCAATGTTGAGAAGATAACTTACTTAAATTCAGACGGATTCAAGAAGCAAAGAGAAGCGACTCATTTGCCAATCGCTCGAACCGCTGCCAAGAAGATTGCAAGCCTAGTATTCAATGAACAGGCTTCGATTAAATTAGACGACGAGCAGGCAGACGCATTCATTCAAGAGACTTTAAAGAATGACCGCTTTAACAAGAATTTTGAACGCTATCTTGAGAGTTGTCTTGCTTTGGGAGGTCTTGCTATGAGGCCTTACGTGGATAATGGACGAGTGCGAGTGTCATTCATTCAAGCGCCTGTCTTTTTACCACTTCAATCTAACACGCAGGATATTTCAAGCGCTGCTATCGTGACTAAGACGATTAAGGCTTCAGGTCAGAAGAACATCTACTACACCTTAATTGAGTTTCATGAGTGGGCCAAGGATGGGAAGTACATCATTTCAAACGAGTTATACAGGTTTGAAAGCTCTGAACAAGTTGGCGGACGTGTGCCTTTGGCCGAAGTCTACGAAGATCTAGAAGAACAAGTTGAACTTGACGGTCTAACAAGACCGCTTTTTTCATACCTGAAACCTCCCGGGATGAATAACAAGGACATCAATTCGCCTTTAGGCTTGTCTATCTTCGATAATGCCAAGAGTACGATTGATTTCATCAATACGACCTATGATGAGTTCAAGTGGGAAGTCAAGATGGGCCAACGTCGAGTGGCCATCCCTGAGGATTTAGCGGATACTCGAATGGTTAACCAGAACGGAGACGTTAAACTTGTCAAGCGTTTTGATACTGAGCAAAATGTCTACTTACGTTTATCTGCTAGTGCTATGGATGGCGGAACAATCACAGACCTGACTACCGCAATCAGGGCAGATGACTACATCAAGACCATTAACGAAGGCCTAGCGCTCTTTGAAATGCTTCTAGGTGTATCAGCTGGAATGTTTACATTTGACGGCCAGAGCTTGAAGACTGCGACAGAGGTCGTTTCTGAAAACTCTGATACTTATCAAATGAGAAACAGTATTGTCAGCTTGGTTGAACAATCTTTGAAAGAACTCATCATCTCAATCTGCGAGCTTGGTAGTCTTTATGGATTGTACGACGGTCCAATTCCTCAAATGGAGAAGATTTCAATTAACCTTGACGATGGTGTCTTTACTGATAAGAACAACGAGCTCGACTATTGGACCAAGGCTTTGGCCAGTGGCATTGTCAGCAAGGCTCACGCTATCCAGAAGGCATTCAATATGTCAGAGCTTGACGCTAAGAAGATGATTCAGGCAATCAACCAGGAGACGATGGACACGGCTAACAGCCAGCGAACGCAAGAGGATATCGACTTGTACGGAGAGTGATTAAATGTCAAAGAAGAGACCACCAATCCAGTTTAATGACGAGCAACTGCTACTTCAAGCGAGTAATGTCGCAGATATCTATCATCAGTTAGCCTTGGACTTATTTGATAATGTGGTCGAACGTGTGACTGAACGTGGCACGGTCTATCTTGATAAGCAACCCTATATCTGGCAACTTGAGAAGATGCAACAGATGCACATGCTGAACGAGGAGAACCTGAAGCTAATCTCTAAATATTCTGGAGTCGCTGAAGAACAGCTACGCTACATTGTTGAGAATGAAGGTCTGAAGCTCTACACGGACACGAAACAACAACTCATGGAAGACTTAGGCCGTGGATCCGCAGGAAATAGCAATCACATTCAAGAAATCCTTGCTGATTATGCTAGTCAAGCAGTCGGAGATATCCACAACTTAATCAATACTACGTTGCCAATATCTGTAATTGGCGCATATAAAGGCATTGTGGAGCAATCTGTCGCTAGAGTGGTCACAGGTCTTTCAACTGCTGATAAGGCTATCTCTGACACGGTCATGAAGTGGCAAGAGAAAGGGTTCCAAGGTTTCAAGGACAGCGCTGGACGTAACTGGAAAATTGACAATTATGCTCGGACAGTTATCAAGACAACAACTTATCGAACCTATCGAGAAATGCGAACAAGACCAGCTGAAGAACTGGGCATTGATACCTTTTATTTCTCAAAAAAGGCATCAGCTCGTAAGTCATGCGCTCCTTTACAGCATCATATAGTCACAACTGGCCACGCTAGAACAGAGCATGGAGAGCATATTCTCGCTTTGTCAGACTATGGTTACGGCCGTCCAGAAGGTTGCTTGGGTATTAACTGTGGTCACATGCTGACTCCATTCATCCCAGGGGCTAATTACAGGCCCGATTTGGGCGAGGACGTGGCAGAGGTTAGCCCAGAGCAAGCAGAAGAAAATGCTAATGCAGAGGCTAAGCAGAGAGCTCTAGAACGGTCTATCAGGGCTAACAAGGAAAAACTTCACGTCGCTGAGAAATTGGGCGATAAAGAACTGATAGACAAGTACAAGAGTAAGATAGGCACCCAAAACGCTGCTTTGAAAGATTACATCGATAAGCACCCATTCCTGAAACGGGATGAAGATAGAGAGAAGTACTACTACAATGATGATGCAGTGCAAAAGTTGTATAAAACTATTGACAAACGCTCTAAAAAGGAGTACTCTGAAATACTACAAAATTTGGGAAATAAAGCACCCAAGTCTTATAGTGATTTCAAGTCGTTGAGTCTATCTGAAAAAGAGTCTTTGAGACAAGACAATAAGGTGGCCTCCTATGTATGGTCTAGCACCAAGGAAAAACTGACAGACAAACAAAAACAACAAGCTGTAGATGCTTACTACAACTTCAAAGAACATGGTGTGAAATTTGGCGGTCACGCCATTTCACAGTACATAGCTAGAATGCGTAGACCTAACGGACGCTTGATGTATAATTTTGAATCTATTTTAACAGTCGCTAGCCTGCCCTTGAATTATCAATCAGAGCACAAAGGGCGTAAGGCAAAATATTATAATCGGTTGCTATTGATTTATGAAAACAATTCTGATGAAATTGTAACTTTCATGAAGACCAGCAAACCAGCAAAAACATTGACGGAGATTAAGTAATGAAGTATTCAAATGTTATTTTAGACATGCTAAAAAGAGGTGTAAATGGTGATGTTGATGATTACTATGACTTTTTTCTTGAACTCACTGCCAAATTAGGCGAAGACGAGGCTTTTGCTGATGGTTTGATAGCAGAGAATGAGCCTCTTTTTGATCTCATCAATGATGAACCAATGTATTATTTCTATGTTGAAGAAGATACAGAAGATAGAGAATTGTGTAGGAAGTTCCTTGAACCATACTACAACAAAGCAAAACAGTTAGTAAAACTTAGCGCTTAGAACAATCTAGGCGCTTTTTTCATGCAATAAATTGCTATAAACCGCATCGAAATCGAGGCGGTTTTTTACTTGACTTTATCCGCAGTCGGTAAAGAACGGAAGATAATACCTAATTTTAGGAGGACAGAAGAATGGCAGAAGACATTCAAACACAAACTGACCAGCCAGTTAATGCTGGAGAAAACACTGAGTCACAAACTCAAGAGCAATCTGTCAAGACTTTCACTCAGGAAGAAGTGACTGGTCTTGTCGCTAAGGAGTCTAAGAAAGCGCAAGAGAAAATCTTTAAAAGCCTAGGATTTGAAGACATCAAGAGTGCTAAAGAAGGACTTCAACAACTCAAAGAGTGGAAGGACTCACAAAAGAGTGAGGCTGAGAAACAGTCAGAGGCGCTTGCTACTAAAGAGAAAGAACTGGAACAGGCTTTATCAGACAAAAAGAACCTGGAAGCGAAACTGTCAGCTCTGACTTTGGGAGTGAACGCTGAGTCTGTAGACGATGTCATCACTCTATCTGCTCGCTTAGTGACTGATGAGGTGTCTATTGAAGATGCAATTGGCCAAGTATTGCAGAAATATCCTCAGTTTGGTCGCACAGAGCAATCTGAGGAGAAGAAGCCGACATTTTCAGCTGGAGGAAATCCAACGGCTGGAACGAACCAAGAAGATGCCTTTTTGAAGGCTCTCGGACTAAATAATTAACAGGAGAATGATTAATGACAATCAACTATATTACTAAACACGAAGGCACCTTTGAAAAGAAATTGATGCAAGGCGCACTCACAAGCATTTTGGAAACGCCACAAGTAAATTGGCTAGGCGCTAAGTCGTTTGAATTACCTACAATTTCAGTTACAGGCTACAAAGCACACACACGATCTAAAGGTTATAACTCTGGTACAGTTTCAAACGACAAGAAAGTTTACACACTAGGATTCGACCGTGATGTTGAGTTCTTCGTAGATGCTGCAGACGTTGACGAAACAAACCAAGAACTTTCAGCTGCTAATGTATCTAATACATTCATCACCGAACACGCTACTCCAGAAGTGGATGCTTATCGATTCTCTAAAATTGCTACAGAAGCTATCACAAACAGTCACTTCAAGTCTGAAGATGACCTATCAGAAGTGAATGTCTACACTAAATTGAAGGCTGCCCTTTTGCCAGTTCGCAAATATGGAGCTCAGAACATCGTTATGTATGTTTCTAGCGAGGTTATGGACTTCTTAGAACGCTCTAAAGAGTTCACACGCTCAATCGCTACTACATCACCTCAAGGTATCGACACTCGTGTCACTTCGCTTGACGGAGTTCAGCTTATCGAAGTTTGGGACGATGCACGCTTCAAGACTAAGTTTGATTTCTCAGAAGGCTTTGTTAAGGCTTCAGACGGTAAAAACATTAACTTCTTGATCGTGGCTAAGCCAGCAATCATTGCTAAGGCTAAATTCAACTCAATCTATCTGTTCGCTCCTGGTCAGCACACAGAAGGAGACGGATACTTGTATCAAAACCGTTTGTATCATGACCTTTTCGTCTTGCAATCGAAACAAGATGGTGTCTATGTATCTCATAAATCTGCTTAATGAGGAGGTAGAAAATGCGTAAATACGAAAAATTGAATCAAGTCTACACAGTACAAGAAGGTAGCTTGCTAGAAGCTCAGCTAATCGCTGATGGCTTTGAAGAAGTGATTGAAGATGGTCAAATCGCAGAAATTTTGGCCACTTATTCGCTTTCGGACATGACTTTGGCAGAGTTGAAGGCCCTCGCTAAAGAAAAAGGGATTGAAGGTTATTCGACCAAATCCAAAGACGAGCTTTTGGAGGTGTTAAATGGCCAAATTTGAAGCTAAAACAAATTTCTGTGTTGAAAAAACAGGGCAACAATTCGATAAAGGGATTGTATACGAAATGACATCTGCCGAAGCGGATGAAATCAACAGACGCTCAACCGTTCACTTTGGCGAAGAATGGCTTGAGTGTATCGAGCCAGATGTAGTACCTGTAGAACTTACAGAACCAGTTCCAGAAATCCCTGAATCAACTGACTTCTTGATGTAAGGTGGTGTTGTCATGACCTACTTAACAAGAGAAGAGTTCCGAGGTTTAGGTTTTGATTCGGTTGATGATTTTGACCAATTGCTACAACGAGCAGAAATGACTATCGATGCTTACACTAGAGATTTTTACTCTATGAATAGCTTTGATACCGATATTAAGGCAAGAAAGAAGGCTGTCAAACGTGCCACAGCCTTTCAGATTGCTTATTTGGATAGTTCGGGCATCATGACGGCAGAAGATAGACAATCTATCGCGAGTATGTCAGTAGGACGGACATCAGTAAGCTATCGCACAGGCTCTCAGAATGGCTCAGGTTCGCTCTCTTTAGCTGAAAGGTATAATTTATCGAGAGACGCTGAAAACTGGCTGAGAATGGCAGGATTTGGTTTTGCGAGGGTGGATTATGATAGATAAACGAATTCTTCATGACTCTTTGACGATTAAGAAGGTCGAAGGGAAGGATGACTGGGGGAAAGAGACATACTCTGATCCTCTTTATTTATCCCCTTGCAAGTTCGACAGAACCTTCTCTAATTCTGGAGCTGGCAATCATCGTAGCGAAAGGAATTCATCGACTGTAATTGTCTATCCTAAATACTGCCCAGTGGAACTCGATAAGAGCTTCGTTGGTGGCATCGTTGAGGAAGATGATACCAGTTATGTTGTCAAAGATATTATTCCACAATACCATCCGTTTACTAAGAAGCTGTTAGCTTATGAAATCGAGGTGATTTGATGGGCGGTGCTAGTGTAAAGATTGACTTAAAAGGTGTTGAGAAGAAAGTATCTCCAGAGAACTTTGCAAAAGGACAACTTGCTATAGCTAACCAAATGCTATTGGATATGGATCCATTCGTTCCAAAAAGAAAAGGGATACTGAGAGCTAGTGGACACGTTCGACAAGATTCGATTATCTATGCAACACCATACGCCAGGTTGCTCTATTATGGCAAGAAACGAAAAGGTTTCTTTTCAGAAAAGCAAAGAAAGTTCTTTTTTGCGAATAAAGAAGAACTGCTTAAACATAAAAAAACACCTGGAACTGGTCCAAGATGGGATAAGAAAGCCTCGGCTCTATATGCAAAGAATTGGGCAGAGGTCGGTGCTAAAGCAATGGGAGTTAAATAATGCACGAAAATGACTTTTCAGAGGTCTTGCTGGAGCATATCAAAAGTGTTCAAACCCAAATCCCCTCAAAACATGGCTATTTAGACGAGCATGAGGGATTGGTCATCTACCCGCTTCCTGGGGGAAATGTGGTAGAAGAGGACATGGCAGGGACGCAGATTGTTGACCTGCCTTTTGAGATTGCAATCAAGTCAAAAGACCAGAAACTAATTGATAATACTCTATGGCAGATTAACACTGCCTTATCAAAAATCGGCTTGGAATTACCAAGCAAGAACAATTCATATAACTTTTTAGGCCTTGAAGTCAAAAAACCGTATTTGAACGAGTTGGACGAACAAGGTTTTTACACTTATTTGCTAGACGTAACAGCAAATCTTGAAATCGAAAGGAAAGAATAGATGGCAAAGAACAAAAACGCACTACGAAAACATTTCATCGGCCCTTATAGCGCTGAAAATCCTGAGACAGTACCAGGAAAAGAAGCGTATATGTGGATCGCTAAAGGGATTAAATCGTCATCCCCTGAAAACAACGAAGAAGACGACGATGCAGCATATTTTGACGGTGATGGAACTAAAGAAAATATCATCGTTTCAAAAACTCGAGGTCGCACATTTGAAGGGCATCGTGATTACTCAGATAAGGCTCAGAACTTTGTAGCTGACAAAGAAGACGAGGTCGGTGATGATCTCATTGTCTGGTACAAAGAAGTCTCATCCGATGGCAAAACTCAAAAAGAGGGGTTGGCTCGTCTTTCTGAAATTGAAATTGGTGATGGAGAAGCCTCTGAGCTTGAAAAAATCAAGTTCAAGATTGTATGGACTCGTAAGCCTAAGAAATCAAACGTATTACCTGAATAGGGGCAGGGCGGTTTCCGCCTTGTCTTCTTTTTTTGAAAGGAGAGAAAAATGGTCGTAATTAAAAAATTGAGTAATATCATCCCTGTTGATTTCGGGGAGTTTCAGCTTGAATATGTAGCAAATGATGAAAATATCAAACGGATGAAAACGATTGGTCAAAACCTTGAAAAACGTGCTAAAAAACTAGAAAAAGCTGATGATGAGTCAGCTTTCAAAGAGGCCTACAAAGCATCTAAAGATAGTTGGACAGAGTTGTTTGATGAAGAAGTCTTCGACAAGGTCTATAAATTCTCAGGCGAAACCACAACGGATACAATCTATTATCTGATCCAAGCAATCCGTGGGATTGTTACTGAATTCGAGAATCGTCATTCTAAAAAAGCTATTAAAAAATATTTAGAGGGTTAATTATGCTAGATCTATCACGAAAATTGACGGATGAGTTGGTTATTGGTGATAAGGTCTACTCTCTCAATATGTCCTTTGATAACATCATTAGACTTTTTGAAATGTGGTGTGATGAAGAGATTCCAGAACAGGTTAAGCCTTTTTTTGCTTTAAAAATGCTTACAGGAGATGGATTTGGGTTGTTCTCGATTGAAGATGCTATGGATATCTTCCAACAGGTTTTCGAGGAACATATTCAATTGAAGTCACTGAAAGATGTATCGGTCGAGTACGACTTGGCCGGAAACGTGATGCAAAAAGAGCCTTCTACTCAAAGCAACGAACCGCCTGTTTATGATATTTCACTTGACGGTGATTTTATATACGCAAGCTTCATGCAAGCTTACGGCATTGATTTGCTTGAAGAAAGAGGGAAGTTGCACTGGGAGAAGTTTAATGCATTGTTGTCAGGGTTGCCAGAAGGTACTAAATTCGTTGAAGTCATCAAAATCAGGAAGTACAAGCCACGAAAAGGCGACTCTCAAGCTTACATTGATGAAATGATGAAGTTAAAGAAAGAGTATGCCTTGCCTGATTCTGAAGGATATGATGATGAAGATGATGATTATGACTACGATATGGAATAGGAAGGAGGTAACAAGATGTCAGATGGTAAGGTTGTCATTCAAGTTGACATGGATGGCGACAAAGCTCAATCAGGAGTCGCACGTCTAAAGGGAATGGTCGGAGGATTGGCTGAAAGTGGTACACAATTAGGTTCGGTCTTTAAGTCTGTTCTTGGAGCTAACATTGTGAGCGGTGCGCTTATTTCTGGGATTCAGTCTTTGGGAAGTGCTATGAAAGGTGTATTCTCTACCGCTCTGGATGAGGGCGCTAAGCTACAACAGTCATTCGGTGGTATTGATACGCTCTATAAGGGTGCTGAAGACACCATGAAGCAATATGCTACTACTGCAGCATCTGCAGGCATCTCAGCTAATACCTACGCTGAGCAGGCTGTTTCTTTCGGTGCTAGTTTGAAAAAGGCGCTTGGAGGTGACGCAGTTAAGGCTGCTGAATCAGCCAATAAGGCAATCATGGCTATGGCCGACAACTCAGCTAAAATGGGTACTGACATCGGTTCAATCCAAATGGCTTATCAAGGATTTGCCAAGGGAAATTACACCATGCTGGACAATTTGAAGTTAGGCTATGGCGGGACCCAACAAGAAATGCAACGACTTCTTAAAGATGCCAGCAAGCTTGAGAAAGCAATGGGTAAGAAGTTCGATATCAACAACTTTGCAGATGTCGTTGAGGCTATTGACTTGGTTCAACAAGAGTTAGGAGTTGCGGGAGTTGCAGCAAAAGAAGCTGAAACTACTTTTAGTGGTTCATTCTCTGCAATGAAGGCTTCTGCATCCAATTTCTTGGCGAATCTCTCGCTTGGTGAGGATATCGGTCCATCTCTTAAGACTCTCATTTCTACTACCTCAACTTTCCTTTTGGGAAATTTCGTGCCAATGGTGGGAAACATCATGCGTCAACTTCCTAATGCTATTGAAGTAGCGATAGCTGAAGCAGGTCCTAAGATTGAGCAAGGATTCAGGTCATTATTCGCAGGAATTGGAGTTGATGATGGTGCATTTGATGTTATCAAGGATACTTTCAGAGATGTAGTCGTGACAATCCAGTCACTTTTTGGAGAATTGACCAGTGAAGGAAATGGATTCAAGGATTTACTTCAAGGGATTAGCAATGTAATCACATTCGTAAATGTTGTTATTCAAGAATTAGCAAGAGGATTTCAATTCGTTTTAGATTCATTTGCTGAGACAGGAGCTATAAATAGTGCATATAGTGCATTCAAGGACTTGTCTGAAGCCGCTACTGAGGTCGCTCAAAATCTAGGAGAAGCTATTCCATGGGAAACGATTGGTACAGCAGTAGGGCAGATAGTGAATGGAATTTCAATTCTTGTCAGTTGGTTCTCAAAACTTGCTCAATCGATTAGTCCAGACATGTGGAGTGCATTGATTACGGGCGTTGTTAGTTTCGCGGTTGCTCTAAAAGGAATTAAAACAGGCCTTACAATCGCAAGAGGTCTCAAATCAGCTTTTGATTTTGGGAAAAATCTTGTTTCATTGATTAGCAATACTCTTAGCCTCACCGCCGCTCAAGCAACAAATGCGGCTGCAAGTACCGCAATGAGCGCCGGGAATACAGCAGTTGGAACAAGTGCAGGAGCAGCTGCAAGTTCTGTCTTGAAATTAGGAGCAGGCTTGTTAATGGTCGGGGCAGGTGTGTTACTTGCAGCAACAGGAATCTATCTTTTGGTTCAAGCCGCTATCCAATTATCAAGCGCTGGTGCAGGAGCAATTCTAACGATGGTCGGTTTGGCTGTCGGGATCGCTGCACTTGCAGCAGTATTCGCCTTTTTAGGGCCTGCATTAACAGCAGGAGCAGTTGGTATTTTAGCCTTTGGTGCAGCAATAGCATTGATTGGGGTTGGAGTATATGCTGCTTCAGTTGGTTTAGCGCTGTTAGCGGTGCAATTACCTGTTATCTCTACTTACGGATTATCAGCCTCGGTCGCTCTTGTGGCTCTAGGTGCTTCAATGCTTGTTTTAGGAGCTGGTGCCCTGGTTGCAGGAGCAGGATTGCTTGTTCTAGGGGCTGGAGCTTTGGTGGCAGGTGCCGGTGCTTTGGTTTTTGGAGCAGGACTGCTAGTTGCATCTGTTGGTGTTGCTGCCTTCGGATTGGCTCTAGGAGTGTGTGCACCTGCTATTTCAACATTCGTAGATGCAATAAGTAAAATAATCGAAACTCTAAGCGGTGGATTGTCTAACATTCTAGATGCAATATCAAGGGTTATTCAATCTGTTGGAGATTCTGCACTCAAAGCAGGTCAAGGTTTCAAGGCTTTGGCAGAAGGTGTCGTGATGATCACTAACACCAGTCTTGGCGATATGGCCGCGTCTTTAGGAGCAGTCGCTTTGGGTGTCGGTAAAATAGCAGGATACGGCTCTGATTTGTCAGCAGTTGGAAGCGGTATGACTATTCTCAGCAATGGAATGATGATGTTCGCTCAATCTGCTACGATAGCAACTGGTGCATTAGCAACATTCCCTGGATTGATTTCTAACTTGTCAGTCGTTACAGGAAGTGCACCGGCTTCATTCCTTATTCTGGCAACGGCAGTTAAAACGGCTGGAACATTAATGGCTACAAGCATGCAAGCAAGCATGGCTCAAATTCTTGTTGTAGTGAACAATGGCATGATATCAATTGTGCAAAGTGTTCGTAACAATGGAAGTCAGATGGTTGCAGTTTGGAGAATTTCTGGCCAACAACTTGTCAGTGCCACTCAAGGATTTGTGAATTCAGCTAACAGCACTCTTTCTCAAATTGGCCAAGGAGTTAACCTTCATGCAAACGGTTCAGCTCTCATGTCTGGTTTGAAATCTGGTATTGACTCAGGTTGGTCTCAGATTACTTCTAGTGTCTCGAATATGGCTAAATGGATTAAAGACCATAAAGGGCCTGTTTCGTACGACAGAAGATTGCTTATCGAGAACGGTTCAGCTCTTATGACTGGTTTGAATCGAGGTATTCAGACTGGTTGGAGAAATGTCATGGATAACATTTCAAGCATGGCAGGGACTATTCAGGACGTAATTAACGACGATTACTCTGATATTGGCTGGCAGATTGGCCTAGGCATTTCAGACGGTCTTAATTCGTCAATGGATAAGGTCACAGGACATTTGGATGCTATTCGTGATCATGTGAATGATTTTAGCTTGAAATCTAAGAACCTCTTGACTGGTGCGACTGCTACTATGTCAAGTCAATTGAAAGTTGAAACCTTGAGAGGTAAGACACCAAAAGATGAAACATCTAGCAGACAAGAAGCCTATATCGCTCATTCTACAAGCTTATTATCAGATGTGATTGATAGCTTGTCAGAGTTGAGAGAGCAAGTAGCACAAGGCCAGATGATGGTCTTGGATACAGGCGAACTTGTCGGCCGTACTGCTTATGCTTATGATGAAGCAGTAGGAAACATTCAGACATTGAGAGGACGGCATCGATTATCATGATTACTCAAATTAAGGAATATATCCAATTCGGTGATTTTAATAGCAAAGATGCCGGTTGGTATCTTCAAAGTAGGGACGCTCCCACTCCTGATAAGAAGGAGATTGTGGAGCAAATCCCTTACCTACAAGGTGTTTTAGACTTCTCTGACGTGCTCGGAGAAGTCTTCTTTGATAGACGAGAAATCACATACGAATTCAAACTTCCAAATAAAGACTATCCTGACAGGAAATTGGCTGAGCGATTTATCAAATCTAGTATGGCCACGAAATCTGATAGTCAGCTATTTGACACTCACGACAGGAGATATTATTGGCTTGGAAAGGTCAAGAGCATTAAAGTGACAGATGTTCCTTTGAAGAAGCATTTGATTGCTACAATCGTCTTCATTTGCTACCCATTTGCCTTTCATGTCGATAATTACTTCGATGATGTCTGGGATACATTCGACTTCGAGAATGATTTCTCTAATTGGACCAAATGGCAGATCAATGGCCAAAATGAAATTTTCTTTATCAACGGTGGAGATACATCTGTCAGTCCGACAGTGATTTGTAGCAGTGACATCAGCCTTATCGATAAGAAAGGCAAAATATACAAATTTAAGAAGGGTGAAAATACAGATTTCGTCTTATCTATGAAACCAGGTATGAACCGTTTTACTGCAAAAGGAAACGGTTCGATATCGTTGAGATTTAACGCCGAGGTGATGGCATGAGTAGTAGAGGCGGTTTTGAAGTATATTTTTGGAACTCTTTTAGAGAAATGTTATCGGATACCGACTTTACCAAAAAGAAGGTTGTTCATAGTCCGTATTCTAGACAAGGAAATAAAATCCTTTCAGGCTCTATCAAGCAAGCGCAGAATGCAATTAATGAATTTACTTTTGTTATGCCGATGCAAAATGATTTGTATCAAAAACTCATCCCTTTTCAATCGATTGTTCAGGTCGTGAATTTATATGACGAGGAAGTCGAATTTGAGGGCAGGGTTCTGAGTGTTTCAAATAAAATGACGAGTACAGGATTTGTTCAAGAGGTTGTTTGTGAAGATTTTTTATCATTTCTGCACGACAGTACACAACATTTCCAAAAGTTGAAAAATACTGGTGCTGAAGCATACTTGAAAGAAATCTTGAATCAGCATAATGCACAAGTAGAGGATTACAAGCGAATTTATCTTGGCTCTGTTACTGTCAAGAGCTTGACAGACAAGCCTTGGCGCTATCTTGGATATGAATCCACTTGGGATACGATTAGAGAACGTATCATCGCGAATATCGGAGGCTATCTGACTTTGAGAAGAGCAAGTGACGGCTTCTACCTAGATTGGACCTCTTCGATTGGTAAAAATCAAGAATCACCTATCCAGCTGGGTAGAAATATCAAGTCTGCATCCCGTGAGATTTCATTTGACGGGATCGCAACTCAAATCATGCCAATTGGAGCGGATGAAAAGAATACCAAGAAACCGAAAAAAGAGACAAAAGAGGAACAAGGACCTGATGTGACCAGGAAGCAAATCGATATCTCATCGGTTAACGGTGGTAAGATATGGCTTGAAGATGCTGAACTTGTAGCTAAGTTTGGCATTATCAGAAAGCCTGTTATTTGGACGGAAATTGATAATCCTCAAGTCTTGAAAAATCGAGGATTGCAATACCTTAAAAATCAAAAAATCGCTTTAGCCAAGTGGACAGTGTCAGCAGTGGAGCGATATTTGATTGACTCAAGGTATGTGAAATTCAAAATCGGGAATACACATCCAATTTTGAATGCTCCACTTTCAGGTGTCGAAACTTTGCAAATTATTGAGAAAAAGATTGATATCTTAAACCCTCAAAGTGTAGACTTGGTAATTGGTTCTAGGTCTCAATCGTTATCTGCTTATCAACTTCAAACTCAAGAAGCAATTGAGTCGATTGAACGAGTCAAAGCGGATCAAGATATTGAGAATAAGCGTGAAAAATTCTTGACTTTAACAAGTGAACTAGAACGCTTGAGAAATGAACACAAGCCTGAGAATGCAGAAAGAATTAGAGGCTTAGAAGCTGAAATCAGTAAAATTAGAAATGAATTAGGAGAAAGTTAATGACAACAGAAGAAGCAACAGGACGTTTGAATCTATACGACGACACATCACCGCTGCCAAACACTAAGAACATCAATATACTAGTTGATGGTATTAGGAAGAAAACGAGAGGCGCTGACGTTCGTGAATCGATTGCGAAAGCTATTGAAGTTACATATGAGAATGCCACAAGAGAGGGCAATGCAAATATGGAAGTGGCAAAGGCTAGAGGTGGATTTGACACACTTTCGCAAAATCTTTTGAGCATAAATGCTAATGCGTATGCTGCTAATCAAAAAGTCAGTCAACTTATTAATGACAAAGTTGATAAGAATGGTACTGCGCAAGTTACTTGGGCAATGTTAGCACAAGACGCACGAGAGCAAATCGCTGGAACCAAAGTGGCAGTTGTTGGAAATAATGCTGTTAGCTCTGCTAATATTGTTAACGGATCTGTAAGGCAAGAAGATCGGAAGAGCGGTTCAGCAGGAATGCCGAGACCGATATCGTATG
>OKEI01000174.1_pt1 | contig 15597 bp, 10 predicted proteins | sample 1613761 | NCBI WGS metagenome assembly OKEI01 (sample SAMN04436875, study PRJEB24849) | human gut metagenome | biome: human gut; feature: NICU; material: stool | host: Homo sapiens | place: USA: Saint Louis, MO | collected 2011-11-15
ATTTAAAAAATTAAAAATGTCATACAATTATCAAATTTGCCATTTTATTTATATTTTCTCAAACCAATTAATTGAATATCGAAATTTTTAGTAGAATAATCAAAATAGACAGATTAAAGGAGGAGTATCATGCTTACAGAACAAGAGAAAGACATTATCAAACAAACGGTGCCTTTACTTAAAGAGAAAGGGACAGAAATTACGTCAATCTTTTATCCAAAAATGTTTAAAGCGCATCCTGAACTTTTAAACATGTTTAATCAAACGAACCAAAAACGAGGCATGCAATCTTCAGCATTAGCACAAGCTGTAATGGCCGCTGCGGTTAATATCGATAACTTAAGTGTTATTAAACCAGTCATTATGCCAGTCGCATATAAACACTGTGCATTACAAGTTTATGCTGAACATTATCCAATTGTGGGGGAAAATTTATTAAAAGCAATCCAAGACGTGACAGGATTAGAAGAAAATGATCCTGTCATTCAAGCTTGGGCAAAAGCATATGGCGTTATTGCGGATGTGTTCATCCAAATTGAAAAAGAAATTTATGATCAAATGATGTGGATTGGTTTTAAACCATTCAAAATTACCAATATTAAACAAGAATCTGAAGACATTAAATCATTTACAGTTGAAACTGAAGAATATGACTTTAGTGAATTTACACCAGGCCAATACATCACAGTTGATGTTTCTAGTGATAAACTTCCATATAGAGCTAAACGTCACTATTCTATCGTATCAGGTGAAAAAAACCATTTAACTTTTGGCGTTAAACGTGATGTCACAACAGAACATGAAGGCGAAGTTTCAACAATTTTACACGATGAGATTAAAGAAGGCGATATGATTAATTTAGCTGCGCCTGTAGGTGGATTCGTATTAGAGAATACGACTGAACCACAACTTTTCTTAGGTTCAGGTATTGGCGTTACACCTTTAGTAGCTATGTATGAAGCTGCCTCTGCCAAAGGTTTAGATACACAGATGGTTCAAGTTGCTGAAAATGAACAACATTTACCTTTCAAAGACAACTTCAACAGTATCGCAAGCCATCATGACAACGCTAAATTATATACACACTTAAAAGATAAACAAGGCTATATTGGTGCTGAAGAATTACAAGTATTTTTAGCAAATAAACCTGAAATTTATATCTGTGGTGGTACAAAATTCTTACAATCTATGATCGAAGCACTTAAATCTTTAAATTACGATATGGATCGCGTACACTACGAAACGTTTATTCCAAGACTAAGCGTTGCAGTATAACTGAGAAAAGAGGTTTAGTGCTCATATGAAACTTAATCAACGTTACGTAAAAGTATTTGCATTATATTTCGTAAGTATTGTTACTGCAAATATTATTGTTAAAAATAACAATTTAATCAAAACATTGATTCAAACACTTGCCGGTTACACCGTCTTTGCAGTTGGTTTGAAGTATTTAACTAAACGTAAAAATAAATAACATATATACAAAAACAGCTATGACTTTACTTTGTCATGGCTGTTTTTTAATTGGGAGTGGGACAGTAATGAGATTTTCGCAAAATTTATTTCGTCGTCCCACCACAACATGCATTGATGTATGCTCACTGAATTTCATAAGAAAGGAGTTCACAAGATGACCGTAGATATTGGACGGATTTATGACAATAAAGATAATACCGACGCTATTCGTATCCTAGTCGATAGAGTCTGGCCGAGAGGTATTTCGAAAAGAACTGCTAACCTAGATTATTGGTTAAAAGACATTGCCCCTTCTACTGAGTTGCGACAATGGTTCCAACATGATCCTAAACTTTTTGGAGCTTTTAAAGAAAAATATGAAAAAGAATTACGTGATCAGGATGCACAAAAAGATGCTTTTGACAAATTAAAGGATATTGTAAATCAGCATAATCATGTTCTATTGTTATATGCAGCAAAAGATACTAAACATAACCAAGCTGTAGTACTACAGCAGTTGCTCAATACTTAGGTATATATGTTTATCGTGAATCACTATAAATGTTGCTAACTTCATTTCTAATATTTATTTTTAAAAGGCATAATTACTACAATTAATTGAAATTTAATAATTACTAAACTTGAACAATATTTTACTTTAACAAAATAAAGTTTTAAAATATTAATTGTTGGGTTTTACATAGTAATTAGAAAGAGAGTGTTAATGAAATGAAGTTTAAAAGACTAGCAACTATATTTTCAGCAGTATTAGTGTTATCAGGATGTGGCTCAATGCATTCATCTGGCAAAGACTTAAATATTTCGTTACCGTTAAAAACAAAGTCTATTGCACCTTATGAAACAGATGTACCAGTTAAGATTGGTGCTGCAGAATCATTATTTAAAACAAATGATCAAGGAAAAATAGAAAAAGCATTAGTGAAATCGTATCATCAACCAAATGATACAACGTTAGATATAGAATTAAAAGATAATATTAAATTTCAAAACGGTCAAAAATTGACTGCAGAAAAAGTGAAATCTAGCCTTGAAAATAGCATGAAAAAAAGCGACTTGGTCAAATATTCATTACCAATATCATCAATTACCGCTAAAGGTCAAAAACTGACAATTAAAACCAACTCCGCTTACCCTGAACTTGTATCTGAATTAGCTAATCCTTTTATGGCAATTTATGATACAGATGCTAAATCAGATGTTAATCAAACTCCTGTTGGTACAGGCCCTTACCAAATAAAAGATTATAAGCAATCTCGAAAAATATCATTGTCGAATTTTAAGGACTATTGGCAAGGTAAACCGAAACTTGATCATATTACTGTGACGTACCAAGAAGACGGCAATAATCGCGTCAGAAATTTAGAATCTCAAAAAGATGATTTAATAACTGATGTCCCAGTTAATAAAGTTCATGACATAGAAAATAATCAAAATTTAAAAGTGTCAAAAGAATCTGGATTTAGAACTTCTTTACTTATGTATAATCATACTAATAAAAAAATGACTAAATCCGTTCGTGAAGCATTAGATCATATCATTGATAGACAAGGTATTGCAGATCATATTTATCAAGGTTATGCGAAACCTGCAACGAGTCCATTTAATGATAAAATTCCATATATTAAAGAACCTAAGTTAACCAAACAAAATATCGAACAAGCAAAAACGTTGTTAGCTAAAGATGGTTATACAAAAGAACACCCTTTAAAAATTAAGTTAATTACGTATGACGGTCGTCCAGAGCTATCGAAAATTGCGCAAGTATTACAATCAGATGCTAAAAAAGCAAATATTGAAATCGACATTAAAAGTGTTGATGACATAGAAGGTTACTTAAAAGACCGTTCTGCATGGGATGCAACGATGTATAGTTTCGGAACAATTCCTCGTGGAGATACTGGTTATTTCTTTAATCAAGCATATAAAAAAGATGGTGCTATTAATAAAGGAGCCTACAATAATAGCAACGTCGATGATTTAATTAATCAATTGAATCATACTGTAGATGTTAAGGAACGTCACAATATTTCTAATGATATTATTAAATTATCAAGTCGAGATGTACCAAACAGTTATATTGCTTACAACGATCAAATAGTCGCTGCTAACTCTAAGGTTAAAAATTATAAAGTAACACCTGAAGGTATCTATTTAATCGATTATCGAACAACGATTGAACGATAAGGGAGTGTGGGACATTGATTTATGTCTCAGCCCTGCTTCAACTATAAAAACCACGCCGAAGTCATCCAATATGATTATGGCGTGGTTTAATTTGCTTATATGATTGTATTAATTTCTGTTTGATGAATTTCAATAAAATAATTATTACATACTTTCAGTGAATCATGTTCATTTTATATAAATCTAATTGTCACTATTTGTTTAACGTGAAACACTTTTTTAACTCCGAAAAGTATTCCTATTCCACTCTTTTAAAGACAAATTATAAAAATAGCTTATGTCACAAACATATGAGCAACATAAGCTTTAATTATTATTCGTCTACTTTTTTCTGTTGTTCTTTAAATTCTTTCTGCAGTAAATTCACTTGTTTTAAACCTGCCCCCATTAAAATGAATACAAGTATCCACACAATAACGATTAAAATAAATATTTTCAACGTATCACTGCCAAGAATCGTTAATGATGTATCCCAAATGCCATGTAAACCAACGGCTGATAAAAAGAATATTAAAAAGCGTTTATCAAAAATATCTTTGAATTCAAAGCCATGCTGTTCTTTCGCAATAACTATTGCAGCACCAACAATCGCTGACCAAACTAAATGACCACCAATCGCAGTCCACGCACGTGTGAAGACAATATCTAATAATGGGACATTTTCTCCTAAAGCGAAATTCAAAATATAACCTGCTGATTCAAAAACTGCGAAACCTGCACCAATAGCAGCACCGATTAATAATCCATTCAAAATCTTATTTGTTTTCAATTTATTGACGAAATAAACAATAATGAGTGCTTTTCCAGTTTCTTCAACTAATCCTACTAAAAATGCATCGAAAAATGTTAAAGAACCAAACCTTTCGAATTGATCACTAAAAACGACAAATCTATATAATACCATCGTACTTAGTAATGAAAATACGCCGCCAATAAAGAACATGATAATAACTTCAAAAATGCTAATATTTTTAAACGCATTTGATTCATAAAAGAAGAACAAACCCGATAATGGTACTGTTAAAGCCCCTATAAAAATGAGACCCGGAATCGCGTTAGTGTTATTAAAAATTGCTGCCATGACCCATAATCCAATAAATGTTACTGTGAAAGCGATGAATACTCGAGAAAAGAGCCATGGCTTCCCCCATTCTTCTGATATGTCACAAATTGCTGGCGTAGTTTTAGCAGTACCCGCTATAAATATTTCATCTGCTTCGTTTTTAGTATGTGGCTTAAATACTTCAGAAAACATATCTTTTAAATTAAGATTTAAGCTTTCATCATTGCCGGCTAGTCTACCGATAGATTTGGTTGCATTATCAAATAAACTTCTTGCTTCATTTTTTAAATCTGTATTTTGCGCTGTTTCATGCGCTTTGGCTTCCATTTGTTTATCGATAGATTCATTATGTATGTCGGACGTCTTAGTTGATTGTGTAATTGCTGATGACATCTCCTCTTCACCTGTATTAGGTGCAACTGATTGCGTTTGTGTTGTCTCTTCTTTTTCTGTATTTCTTCGATGATTAAGACCTTCCATAGACTTACCTACTTTCACTTTTCATAATAAAACTATTTTAATTTAATATTGATGAATTTTCCATATTTTAATATAAATACTTTGTTCGATTGGGCGCTTTGTATTTCATATTTAAAAATCAATACCTATTTAACTTTTTATATTCCGAGCAATATTTTTATATAAGTATTTTAATGATATTCAATTCATTACAAACCCTTGATATTACAATTGTTATCGACCATCAAAATGTGTCTATACTGTGTCTATTATCAGAATAAAAAGATATTTCTAATTGATTTTAAACGTCGTTATGTTATATTTCTTGTAAGGGTTTACACAAAGTGTAAAAACGCTATATTTTATCAAATGTGATGGAGGTGACTTGCTTGAAACAAATCACATGGCACGACTTACAACATATCATTAAAGATGGTGATGTGATTGGTTTACCAGCATTAGCTGTAGCCAACTTACCCGCCGAAGTTCTACGTGCTGTGTTAGCGCAACATGACACATTTCATACGCCCAATGATTTAACGTTTATATTAGCGAATGATATTCATAGTTTAGGTGCCGCACCGGATTTAGATGATTTTATAGAACGTCGCATGATTAAACGTGTCATTATGAGTATTTTAACGGCTTCTTCCAAAACGGCACAAGCAATGAAAAATAATGACATTGAAGCTTATTTTTTACCACAAGGTATCATTGCAACTCATTATCGTCAGAGTAATCAATTATTACCTGGAGTTATTACTAAAATCGGATTAAACACAGCTGTTGATCCTAGATACGGTGGCGGTAAAGTAAATACACGAACAACTGATGATTTAGTTTCATTAGTAACTATCGACAATGAAACATACTTACACTACACATTCGCTAGCGTTGATGTGGCACTACTGAGAGGAACATACGCAGATCAACAAGGTAACATTTATTTAACTCAAGAAGCGTACTTGAGCGAGTGTTATCATGTCGCATTAAACACGAAATCCAATCATGGGAAAGTTATTGTACAAGTTAAAACTTTAGTTGATGACTATCAACTAAAACCGAATGAAGTTGTTATCCCAGGAAATCTTGTCGATTATGTATACGTCACAGAAGATGAAAAGAATCACCGCCAAGTAATTCAAAGTCATTATTTACCAGCCTTGTCTGGAGAAGAACGAATTGATGGAATACCTGAACCCGCATTACCTTTTAATGGTCGCAAATTGATTCTCCGACGTGCTGCTCAGTTTTTAACTTATGGCGATACAATTAGCATCGGTTATGGCATCAATAATGAACTCTCTAATTTATTGCATGAAGAATGTGTTGAACATGATGTGCAACCGATTTTAGATGTTGGCATTTTCGGTGGATTCGTTGGGAGTCGTGAACATTTTGGTATGAATTACAATGCAGATGTGCGCATGTCTCATGATCGAGCATGGGATTTTATTTATAACAATGGTGTATCAGTTGCCTATCTTAGCTTTGCTGAGGTTGATCAATACGGCAATGTCAACGTGTCTTACTTCAATGACCGACTAAATGGATGTGGTGGCTTTATAGACATTACGCAATCTGTAAATAAAATTATCTTTTCTGGTACTTTTGTAGCTGGCAGTCATGTCTCATGTCATAATCAACGATTAAACATTGAAACTGAAGGACAAAACCAGAAATTTGTATCAGATGTGAGCCATATCGACTTTAATGCACAATATTCACAATCACTCGAGCAAGAAGTCTATTTTGTTACTGATCGTGCAGTATTCGAGCTCACCAATCAAGGCTTGAAACTAATTGAAATTGCACCAGGTCTTGATTTGCATAAAGATATTTTGAATCAAATGGCTTTTAAACCAATTATTGCTGATCATTTAAAATTAATTGATACCAGCATTTACAAAGAAAAATGGGGACAACTTAAACAATCAATTCATAAAGTATGAAAGTGAAGCTAAAGGGGGTATACTAATGAATTTCGATTGGATAAAAACGCGTTCAGACTTCGATGATGACAAGCCTGCCGTTATTGATCACGCAAAACAAACATCTTGGACATACCAACAACTCAATGCACGCGCTGATAATATGGCACATTATTTAACATCTCAAGGTGTTAAAAAAGGCGATGTTATCGGTATTTTTGCGCCAAATGATATTGCAATATTAGATTTATTGTTTGCTTGTTTTAAAACAGGTGCGGTTTTTTTACCATTGAATTGGCGGCTTAACCCAAAAGAAATTGCAGCCATTGTGGAAGATGCACAATTAAAACTGCTCTTCTATGCTGAAAAACATTTAAGTTCACTCACCGATATTGACCAAAACTTATTGCATATGGATATTGATGTAGCGCAATATGATGAAATCGTAAATCCAGATTATCACCAACCTTTTCAAGCAACACCTGTTGAACCACAAGATCTTGCAGCATTAATTTATACAAGTGGTACAACCGGATCACCTAAAGGTGTGATGTTCTCATATGAATCATTTGTTCATAACGGTGCAAACTTAGAGCTGACGTATAAGTTCAATTCAAACTATATTACGATTGTATCAACACCAATGTTCCATGTTTTAGGGTTTAACGATACTGTATTACCAGTATTGATGTCAGGTGGCACACTTATTCTTCAACGTTACTTTAACGGCGAAGAATTGAATGACATGATTGCACAATATCACCCTACATTTATTATCATGATTCCGACAATGTATTATAGTACGCTACGTGCTAGTAATTTTAATCCTGAAAATTTTAAAGCTATGGATTATATCATCCAAGGTGGTTCACAACCATTACCAAGTATCCAAGCAGCTTTTAAACAATATGGCATAAACATTATTAACGGCTATGGCTTAACTGAAGCACCGCTTGTACTTGTTAATACACCGGAAAATTCAAAACGTAAGCCAATGAGTATTGGTAAAGCAGTCATGTTCGTTGATGCACGTATCCTTGATGATAACGGTGAAGAAGTACCTACTGGTGAGATTGGCGAACTTGCAATTAAGGCTAAAAATGTCACGCCAGGATATTGGAATAAACCAGCAGAGACTGCCAAAGCATTTCATGGTCGTTATTTATTAACTGGTGACTTAGCGAAGATGGACGACGATGGCGATATATTTATTATTGACCGCAAAAAAGAATTAATCATAACTGGTGGCGAAAATGTCTTACCATCCGAAGTCGAAAATGCTTTAGCTGAGCATCCACTAGTAGACCGGTGTGTGGTCGTTGGCTATGATCATCCAAAATATGGTGAATCAATTGCTGCAGCCATTATACTTCGCGAAGATGAACCTCATTACGCTGAAATTTTAGATCAACATATGCGAAGTCGTTTAGCAGGTTATAAAGTCCCAAGAATGTATGTACCAGTGACACATATGCCGTTAAACAGTACGCAGAAACCAGATAAACTTGCGATTCGACAAATAATGAATGACAAAGTCTCACAAACACTTTAAAGGTGATAAAAATTTTTGGTATTCAGTGTAAGCGTTTACAAATAAAGCGTGTTGTTTTTGAATTAAATGCATTTCACATTAGTATTCATATTATTTTTAGGAGGAATTTATATGGCATTTGAAAAAGAAACGGTCTTAAAAACATTATTTCCTGAAGATGTACTTAGTATTGCTAAAGGTTTAACAGACGGTGAAGTCGAATTTTTACAACAAGTAGATTCATTGCTAGAAAGTAAGTACCGTGAAAATATTAATCAACATTGGATAGACGCTACTGTACCCGAGGACTATTTTAAAGATCTGGGAGAATTAAATTATTTTAACAATCCATTACTTTACAAGGATCGTCCAAACGCCAAAATGCCTAGTCAACTATTTCAGTTTTTCATGTCTTACCTACTCGCGCGATTTGATATTTCCTTAGCTACCCTACTCGGTGTTCACCAAGGTTTAGGGCATAACACTTTCTATTTCGGAGGTAGCAAAGAACAAATTGCGAAATATGTACCTAAATTACAGTCACATGAACTGCGTACATGCTTTGCTTTAACTGAACCAGAACACGGTTCGGACGTTGCGGGAGGTCTTGAAACAATCGCTGAACGCCAAGGCGATACTTGGGTTATCAATGGTGAAAAGAAATGGATTGGTGGTGCACATGTATCTGATGTCATTCCAGTATTCGCAGTAAATAAAGAAACTGGCAAACCCCATTGCTTTGTAGTCAGACCAGAACAAGATGGCGTCGATATTGAAGTCATTGATAATAAAATCGCACTTCGCATTGTTCCTAACGCACTAATTAAATTAACTAATGTCAAAGTAGATGAAGCGGATCGCTTACAAAACATAACAAGCTTTAAAGATATTGCCAAAATTCTTTATTCAACGAGAGCAGGCGTTGCTTATATGGCTACAGGTGGTATGGCTGGCGCTTTACGTGCCACATTAGATTATGTCACTGAGCGTAAGCAATTTGGCAAACCAATTAGTAAATATCAGTTAATACAAGAAAAGCTAGCAATGATGCAAGGTAATTTAGCTCAAGCAATGGCAACATGTGCTCAATTAGCTAATTTGCAAGCACATGGTGAATATGACGAGGTTGCAACTTCAACGGCGAAGATGATGAATGCCTTACGTTTGCGTGAGACAGTAGCTATGGGCCGCGGTATTACAGGTGGTAATGGCATACTAGCTGACGATTATGATATTGCACGTTTCTTCTCTGATGCAGAAGCGATTTACACGTACGAAGGTACACATGAAATTAATGCCTTAGTAATTGGACGCGCTTTGACTGGAGATTCTGCTTTCGTATAAATAGCAAAGAATTATATGAGATGCATTAATTTCACTAAAAAAAGACTTATTTTAAGCATAAAGCTTTTTCCTTAAATAAGAGGCTAAGATGACTGTCAAAGATACTTAATTAATTTTATAAAATAGCAACGTTATTCCAATTATCTTAATGGTTATCTTATCCTCAACTAAATTGGAGGAATCACTATGACAATTAATAAAGTAACCGTTCTTGGCGCAGGCACGATGGGCGCTCAACTGGCAGCACTCTTTGTGAATGCTGGACTTAAAGTAAAACTATTAGATATTGTAGTGGACAAAAACGATCCAAATCTCATTGCGAAAAAATCTTACGATAAAATTACAGATAAGAAACGGCCGCTACTATTCGACTTAAATCTAGCGAGTCATTTAACATATGGTAATTTTGATGATGACTTGGTAAATGATGATGCTGATTTATATATCGAAGCAGTCAAAGAAGATATTGAAATTAAGCATGCTGTTTGGCAACAAGTTCTACAACATGCTAAAGAAGATGCTTTATTCGCTACAAATACATCAGGTATTCCAATTAATGCGATTGCTCAAGCATTTAACGAGAAGGATCAAGAACGATTCTTTGGTCTACATTTCTTTAACCCACCACGTATTATGAAATTAGTGGAGTTAATACCTACGTCACACACGAAGGAATCTATTATATTAGATGTAAAAAATTTCGCGCAAAATGTGTTAGGTAAAGGTGTCATTGTCGTCAATGATGTGCCTGGCTTTGTCGCAAATAGAGTCGGCACGCAAACAATGAATGATATTATGTATCGCGCCGAGCAACACAAGATAAGCATTGTAGATGTGGATGCTTTAACTGGGCAAGCGATTGGTCGTCCTAAAACAGGTACATATGCGCTATCTGACCTAGTCGGTTTAGATATTGCAGTGTCTGTAATTAAAGGCATGCAACAAGTACCTGAAGAAACACCTTATTTTCATGATGTCAAAATTGTAAATACGTTGTTTGACAATGGCGCACTCGGACGTAAAACGAAACAAGGATTTTACAAAAAGGATAAAGAAACTAAAGCTCGACTTGTTTACGATGTTGAAAAACAAGATTATGTACCTGTATCGCAACCACAATTACCAATTTTAAATGAATTTAATAAAGACTTAGTGCATAACCTTGATACCATATTCAATGCGCAAGACGAAGCGGGACTATTTTTATGGGAGACATTACGTAATAATTTCTATTACTCTGCTATCAATGTACCTAAAGCTACCGATGATTTCCGAGACATAGACCGTGCGCTTGTCTGGGGGTTCAACTGGAAACTTGGTCCATTCCAATTATGGGATGCAATGGGATACGAACGTGTTAAAACACGTATGGAAGACGAACTTGGAGACTTACCACAATGGATTAGTGATTTAGATGGTGGCTTTTATAAACAAGATGAGACCATTGAATATGCAACACCTATTTCTCACTTCGTAAAAGATGAACTTTGGGATAAAGGTGATGCCAAACTTTCCGTAACTCATGATGATCAACTGTTACTGAAATTACAAAGTAAAAATAATGTCATTACCGATGAATTCAACGATGCGTTAGTTGATGCCATTGATTTACTGGAAAATGACCATTACACAAGTATGGTTATTTATGCAGATGGTAATAATTTCAGTGTGGGTGCTAACCTTTTCTTAATGAAAAAGGCGCATGAAGACGGTCTTGTAGATGATGTCGTTGCACAATCAATTGATAAATTACATTATAGCTTTAATCGTTTGAAGTATAGTTTGAAACCAGTAGTCACAGCTGTTCAAGGTCGTGCCTTAGGCGGTGGCTGTGAGCTTGTACTTTACTCACCTATTGTTGTCGCTGCAAGTGAAACATATATAGGTCTTGTTGAAGCAGGCGTTGGCTTATTACCGAGTGGCGGTGGCCTTGCAGAAATGGCTGATCGCATATTATGCACATCGCATAAGTTTGATGACAAACAAGCTTCCATGACAAAAGTACTGACGAATATCGCATTTGCGAAAGTCTCTACAAATGCCTTTGAGGCACGTCGTTATGGTTATTTACGTGATACAGATACGATTATTTTCAATACAGCACAACGTGTCGAAGTTGCGCTCAAACGTGCGAAATATGAAGCAGAAACAAACTATATTCCGAATCCTAGACATCAATATTTCGCTTTAGGTGAAGACTTCAAAGCATTGATCCAAGGACAATTAGATGCGCAAAGACGGGGGCATTTTATTAGCGACCATGATTATCATATCGCCTTAAATATCGCCACAATTTTAGCGGGTGGTGATTTACCAAGAAATACATTTATAAATCAACGTTACATTCAATCATTGGAGAAAATTGGCTTTATTGACTTACTAAAATCTAAAAAATCATATGAAAGAATTGCACATATGTTAAAAACTGGTAAGCCATTACGTAATTAAAAGATAGTCATTAAGAGAGGATGATAACCATGCAAGAAGCATACATTGTAGCTTATGGGCGTTCAGCCGCAGCGAAAGCAAAGCAAGGCGCATTATTCCACGAAAGACCTGATGATGTCGCAGCCAAAGTATTACAAGGCGTATTGAAACGTATTGACGGAAAATTCAATAAGAATATGATTGAAGATGTCATTGTTGGTACGGCTTTTCCAGAAGGATTACAAGGACAAAACATTGCACGAACGATTGCATTGCGTACGGGATTATCTGACACGGTACCGGGTCAAACAGTGAATCGCTACTGCTCATCAGGATTACAAACCATCGCGATTGCAGCCAATCAAATTATGGCTGGTCAAGGAGATATACTTGTAGCTGGTGGCATTGAATTGATGAGTGCCGTACCAATGGGTGGCAACGAGCCCACAAACAATCCTACCTTACAATATGATGATATAGGTGCGTCATATCCTATGGGTTTAACTGCTGAAAATGTAGCATCCCAATTTGACGTATCACGCGAAGATCAAGATGCTTATGCTGTCAGAAGTCATCAACGTGCCTATGACGCACAACGTGATGGTCGGTTCAAAGATGAAATTATTCCAATACAAGTAAACTCAGTTGAATATACAAACGCAGGACCAAAAGTACACACAAATATCTTTGACCAAGATGAATTTATACGCCCTGACACCACGATGGAGGCATTAGCCAAATTACGTACAGTATTTAAAGCTGACGGCACTGTGACTGCAGGAACATCTGCCCCACTTTCTGATGGTGCAGGATTTGTAGTTTTAATGTCTGGAGATAAAGTGAAAGAACTCGGCGTGACACCTATTGCACGATTCGTTGGTTATAAGGCAGTAGGCGTTGACCCGAAAATTATGGGTATTGGGCCTGCATATGCGATTCCTGAAGTATTGTCACTCAGCAATCTATCTGTTGAAGACATTGATTTGATCGAATTGAACGAAGCATTTGCTTCTCAAACGATTGCATCTATTAAAGAAGTAGGTCTAGATATATCACGTACAAATGTGAATGGTGGCGCTATTGCTTTAGGTCATCCATTAGGTGCTACAGGCGCAATGTTAACCGCGCGTTTACTTAATGAAATGGGTAGACGTCCCGATAGCCGTTACGGCATGGTTACGATGTGTATTGGTGTCGGTATGGGTGCAGCTGCTATATTTGAATATGTGCGTTAGAATGGTTGATTTTGGATGAAGCGGATTCGTTTTGTTATTGAATGAAGTAGGCTGAAGTTGAAGCAGATTGAAGTTGAAGCGGGTTGAAGCAATTTCGTTTTATTAATGAAGCTGTGTGAAATATAGTGATTGAACAAAAAAGTGGTTTAATGGGATGGTGGTTATTTCCGTTTTAGAATTTAACATTTACACGTCTAATTCTAATCATTGTTTTAAATTTTATGAATCGAAGCCCTTTGATTTAATAATATTTGCTAATGCTAGTAACTTATCTGATTGTTCATGTTTAAAATAAAGAAAACCACTCACATCAGTGTGTGTTCGAACTAGACTTGTAAGTTCCAGTTCGGCACGACTTTCTAAAGCAATTATTATTGCTGTGATTGTCGTATATCACTTAGATGTGCGTGGTTTATTTTAATAGGTTAGTAATATATTAGGTCATGTTATGTTTAAGACTATAATGAATAAATAATTTAGAAATATGCTTCCGATTGTTCGATGCTTTAATTCAGTTAGAAGCATCATAGAATGCATGATTACTGTTGTAAAGATACGTAATGTTTTGTATTGACTGTATGTCTTTGGATAGAGTTACAAACTTATTTTGTTACTCTAGGCCCATATGTCGCAGTACCATCTGCATGTGTTGTTACGTTATATGCGTTTGTTTCGCTTGGCTTTTTTTGTGTCGGGCGAGCGCCATATGATACTTGACCATTTGCATGTGTTGTTACGTTGTATGCATTTGTTTTGCTTGGCTTGTTTTGTGTTGGGCGAGCGCCATATGATACTTGGCCGTTTCCATGTGTTGTTACGTTGTATGCATTTGTTTCTGATGGCTTATTGAATCTTGGTCTCGCTTCATATCCAAATGTTCCATCGTTGTATTCACGGATACCTGTACCAGCATCTCTATATTTAACATATTTAGGTGTTTTGTTAAATTGAGGTCTCGCTGGATAATGTGATGCTTCTGTTGTTTCAGATGCTTGAGGTTTAACCTCAATATCACTTGATTCTCCTTGAATACCTTTCAACGTTGATTCAGTACCTTGTGGTTTTATTTCAAGTTTAGATGAGCTACCTTCAAGACCTTCTAAAATAGGGTTCGTTGGTGTACTTTCACCTGTAATTGACGGTAAAGTCACAGATGGTTGTGTATAATTACCGCTTAAAGATGGTCTGTTTTGTTCCATTGTTAGAAAATCTGGACCTTGAACTATTTCACCTTGTAACATTTTATTTTCCATCGTTAGATAGTCAGGATCTTTCACAATTTCACCATAGATTGTTCCTTGTGGAATTTTTATTAATGGCTGTGCCACTGGTTGTGTCGTTTCTTCAGCTTTATCAACTGTAGTTTTATCCTCTTGCTGGTTTCCAACTTTAGGTAATTGAGGTTCTTCAACTTTCTTCTCTTCTTTTACAACATGTGCTTTTGTTTCAGATTCACCGTAATTTTTTACAGTTTTAGTTTTCCAAGATTCGTCAGCCTTTGCAACCGCTTCTCTTGTTTCTTTAACTAGAGCATCGAAGCTTTCTCTATGCTCTTTATACCCATGAATATCTGGATTAAATTTAGTTATGTTTGATGGTCTATTTTGATTAGTTTCCATAAAGAAATCATCAATAATAGAATTTAAATCGTCCATCATTTCTTTTTTAATACGCTCATTAGTAATTTTATGTGGGTTATCTTTATCTCCAAGTATCAGATCTAATTTAGCACGTAATTCTTTAGCATTTTGATCATATTTATCATGACCATAGTATGATGCAAAAAGTGTGTCAACTTCACAGACAAGGCTATAAACTTCATCTGTAGCTTTTTCTTCGGCTTCTTTACTGTATGTTTTTAAGTCTACCTTTTTCGAATGTATATCATCTACATCTTTACGGAACTGATCTATCGCTTCTTTTAAAGAATGTCTTATATCATTATAT
>OKEI01000180.1_pt1 | contig 14932 bp, 16 predicted proteins | sample 1613761 | NCBI WGS metagenome assembly OKEI01 (sample SAMN04436875, study PRJEB24849) | human gut metagenome | biome: human gut; feature: NICU; material: stool | host: Homo sapiens | place: USA: Saint Louis, MO | collected 2011-11-15
ATATTTTTATATAACAAATAATTTGGCATAACATTTTTGTTATATGAACACTTATTACTAGAGTGCCCATTGAACATACAGTATGATTAAATATCATGTTATGAAAGAAGGATATATTTTGACTGTTTTTAAAAATGAGCGCTTAAGCTGGTTACCATACATAGCTATTGTCATTTTGTTACACGTTATTGGGTTTAGTTTTTTATGGATTGCTGGAAAAGACCATCATATCTTATTTGGTATGGGGATTCTTGCATATACATTAGGTTTGCGTCATGCATTTGATGCAGATCACATTGCTGCAATAGATAATACGGTTCGCAAATTATTACAGCAACGCAAAGATCCATCTGGTGTGGGTTTCTATTTTTCAATTGGACATTCATCTGTCGTATTTTTAATGGCTGTTTTTTTAGGGGTATCTGTAAAATGGGCTAAAGATGAATTACCGCATTTCCAAGATATTGGTGGAACGATTGGTACACTAGTTTCAGGTTTCTTTTTAGTGCTTATCGGTGTGTTGAATCTAATTATTTTAATCTCTTTAATTAACTTGTTCGCTAAATTACGTCGTGAACACATTGAAGAAGCTGAAGTCGATGCATTACTTGAATCTAGAGGATTGGTTTCTCGATTTGTAGGACCTTATTTCAAATTAATCACGCGTAGTTGGCACGTATTGCCACTTGGCTTTTTATTTGGACTTGGTTTTGATACAGCTAGTGAAATTGCGTTACTCGCTCTTTCTTCAGGCGCATCACAACAAGCCATTTCATTTATCGGAATCTTATCTTTACCAATTTTATTCGCATCAGGTATGAGTTTATTGGATACATTAGATGGTGTTGTAATGAAGTATGCCTATAATTGGGCATTCTTCAATCCTATTCGCAAAATCTATTACAATATAACGATTACTGCGATATCAGTCATGGCAGCATTAGTGATTGGGATGATTGAATTGCTACAAATTCTTGCTGATAAGTTAGATTTACATGGTGCGTTTTGGGCATTCATTGGTTCGATCGAATTTGATTATTTAGGCTATATTTTAGTTGCATTATTTTTAATTACTTGGCTTATTTCAAGTTTAATTTGGAAGTTTGGTCGCATAGAACACAAATGGTCTAGATAAGGCAACTTGTCTTGCAACTACCTTTGTATTGTTGCATTTTTAGACACCCTGCACACTTCTTCCATTATGCTACGCTCTCAGTAGTCATCTTTAAATCGTTTCTTTTAGAGATGACTTCATTTTGAGAGCGTATTTTTCTATTTAAAATGTATTTATCCAAAATTCAATGCTTTCGAATTTAAAATTTCAGTATTTCTGTTTAAAATTTAATTATAATCTTTAATACAGGAGGCGCTATGCTTATGAATATTGCGAAGTTAGAGAATTATTTACAAATTGATTCATCTCGTTATAATCGACCGAGTATTGAAGCATTAAATTATTATGCAACACGTTTTATGTTAACTGTACCTTTTGAAAATATTGATGTTCAAAATAGTAAGCCGATATCTATAAATATCGATGCACTTTTTAATAAAATTGTTCATGATAAACGTGGTGGTTTTTGTTATGAATTAAATACATTTTTCAAAGCCTATTTACAACAAAAAGGATTTAATCCTGAATTAATGTCAGCTACTATTCACACACCCGGTGGCGGTCGTAGTCTGAACGGTTCACATGCTTCACTTGTTGTTTCTATAAATGATGTATTCTATGTAACTGATGTTGGCTTTGGAGACTTACCTCTACATGCCATTCCTATTACTTCATCTGAGCATACACAACCAATTACTGATATCAGTGGTACATTCCGCGCTATTTTTAACAACGAAGACAAGGATATTTTCTATGTTCAAAAATTCGAAAATGATCATTGGCATACAAAATATGAAGCTGAATTCAAACCTAAACAAATAGAAGATTTTAATAGCAACATCGAATATAATCAAACGCATCCAGATTCAATATTTGTACAGCATTTATTAATTACAATGCCACAATCATTTGGCCGTGCTACAATGTCTGAAAATCATTTAACTTTAACAAGGAATGGTAGCTCAGAAAAATTTGATGTCACTAAAGATAACTATAAACATTTTTTAGAAAAATATTTTGGACTAAATGTAACTATTAATCGTATTGAAAAACAATAATAGTAAAATATAAAAATATGGGCGTATCTTACTTATTGTAGGTAGCGCCCCTTTTTTATGCTTCATAAACACAACAAAAAGGATATGACACAAACTTCATGTCACACCCTTCTTTTGAACCGCTTCATTTTACTTAAGCAAGTGCATCTACAACATAAATGACACCTACGAATACAAATGCAATAGCAATCATCGTCGAAATAAAGACGATACCCATTAATGGATTAAATAATAAAATGACACCGAAAACAATACCTAATAAATTAAAAATCACTGAAATTAGTTTTAAGCTACCACTACCCGTAAACATAAATAATCCTGCAATAGAACTAAAAATGAACCAGAATGCAAACATGTAGATAAAAAATGCCGAGCTAGCGCCAACATTAAAAATGACAATAAGACCAAAGAGAATATCTACAATCCCCATAAACAGAATCCAATTTTGGTTACCACCTACTAAAGCTTTTGCTTTTCTACGGTAAATGATTTGAATCACACCGTTAATTAATACAAACAGTCCAATCAACCAGGTAATAGCATAAAAATTTTCAATTGGAAATGTAAAAATAACGACTGCCAACATTAATAATAATACACCCATTATTAAACTAGACCATTTAATACCTTGGTTTCCTTTTGCCATAACAATCAATTCCTTTCAAATAAAGCCCTCTTTTAATTTTTACAAAAAATTTATTATACAATAATTAAATTCCCTTTTCTCAATTTACACAAACATCATCACTTAGAAAGCACCATTGCTTTTGTCTAATATGTACGATGAATCTGTATCCTCACTCAAAAATCTACTACGTAGCGATAGCTTTCAACTCTGTAAGGTTCAAACATTGAATTGTAAGTTTAGATAAAGGCTACTACTCCAAACATTATTTAAAATGAAATTAAATACAAAAGGAGTGAGACTATGACAATATTATCAGTGCAACATGTTTCAAAAACATACGGTAAAAAGCACACATTTCAAGCACTTAAAGCTATTAACTTTGACATACAAAAAGGCGAATTCGTTGCGATTATGGGGCCTTCTGGATCAGGTAAGACAACCTTATTAAATGTACTAAGTTCAATTGACCAAATTTCTAGCGGTAGCGTGATTGCTAACGGACAAGAGCTTAATAAACTTAATCAAAAAGCACTTGCCAAATTCCGTAAAGAATCATTAGGTTTCATCTTCCAAGATTACAGTATTCTGCCGACATTAACTGTTAAAGAAAACATTATGTTACCTTTATCTGTTCAAAAAATGTCGAAGGCAACAATGGAAGAAAATTACAAAGCGATCACGACAGCATTAGGTATTTATGACCTAGGAAATAAATACCCTAGCGAATTATCTGGTGGTCAACAACAAAGAACTGCAGCAGCGAGAGCATTTGTTCACAAACCACAAATCATATTTGCAGATGAGCCAACAGGCGCACTCGACTCGAAAAGTGCAAATGACTTATTACAACGTTTGGAAGAAATGAATAAATCGTTTGATACAACTATTGTCATGGTTACACATGATCCGGTTGCAGCAAGTTTTGCAGAACGTGTCATCATGCTAAAAGATGGCCAAATTCATACACAACTTTATCAGGAAGGACGTTCTAAACAGGCCTTTTATGAAGACATTGTACATCTTCAATCAGTATTAGGTGGTGTCTCAAATGACATTTAACCATATCGTTTTCAAAAACTTACGCCAAAACTTAAAACATTATGCAATGTATTTATTTTCATTATTTTTTAGCATCGTCTTATATTTCAGTTTTACAACCTTACAGTTTACTAAAGGTGTAAATAATGACGACTCGATGGCCATCATTAAGAAAGGTGCTTTAGTCGGATCAATATTTTTATTTATCATTATTGTCATCTTTTTAATGTATGCCAATCATTTATTCGTGAAACGTCGTACACGTGAATTTGCGCTATTTCAGTTGATTGGTTTAACACGACAAAACATTTTGAAAATGTTAGCACTTGAACAAATGATTGTATTTTTAATCACAGGTGTTGTCGGTGTATTATGTGGCATTGCAGGTGCACAATTATTGCTTTCCATAGTATCTAAATTGATGTCGTTATCGATTAACCTATCGATACATTTCGAACCTATGGCCCTTGTTTTAACTATTTTCATGCTAATTATTGCGTATGTACTGATTTTATTTCAAAGTGCTTTATTTCTAAAAAGACGTAGTATCTTATCAATGATGAAAGATTCAATTAAAACTGATGCCACAACTGCTAAAGTAACGACTGCAGAGGTTATTTCAGGCGTATTAGGTATTGCTATGATTGCACTAGGCTATTATATGGCGACAGAAATGTTTGGTACGTTCAAAGCACTAACTATGGCTATGACATCACCGTTTATCATTTTATTTTTAACGGTTGTAGGCGCCTATTTATTCTTCAGAAGTTCCGTGTCACTTATTTTTAAAACTTTGAAAAAATCTAAAAATGGACGCGTATCTATTACAGATGTTGTATTTACATCGTCTATTATGTACCGAATGAAGAAAAATGCCATGTCTTTAACTATCATTGCAATTATTTCTGCAGTTACAGTAACTGTATTGTGTTTTGCGGCATTATCTAAATCAAATACAGATCAAACCCTTACATCTATTGCACCAAATGAATTTAACGTGGTCGCTACTCAAGATGCTAAACAATTTGAAACTAAACTAAGCCAACAACATATTACATTTACTAAAAATGCTTACGAAACTATTACTGTAGATAATGTTAAAGATCAGGTTATTACTTTGGAAAATGGTAGTGATTCAGGTCGCACGAATTCTATTTTAAGTGCAAATAACAAGTTAACAGGCAACAATGCCATCATTACAAATACAAAATCGCTGCCTAACATTATTAATATCCATTTAAACAAAGATTTAGTAGTAAAAGGTACTAAGAATGAAACTTTCCGTGTTACACAAGAAGACAAAGGTAAGGTTTATCCTTTAAATCTAAGCTTCAACTCACCTGTCATCGAAGTAAGTCCTGAAAAGTATCAGCAGTTGAAAACACAAAATAACGTTCATACTTTTTATGGATATGATATTAAACAAACATCACAAAAGGAAAAAGCTCAAACAATTGCAAAACAGTTTGGAGACAAAGTCATCACGTATGATGAAATGAAAAAAGAGGTCGATGCTACTAACGGTATTCTAATATTTGTTACATCATTTTTAGGATTAGCATTTTTAGTAGCAGCTGGATGTATTATTTATATTAAACAAATGGATGAAACTGAGGATGAACTAAGTAACTTCAGAATATTAAAACGCATAGGCTTTACGCATACAGATATGCTTAAGGGATTATTATTAAAAATTACTTTCAACTTCGGTTTACCATTATTGATTGCTATATTACATGCAGTATTCGCCGCAATAGCATTTATGAAATTGATGGGTAATATTTCCTTCATGCCGGTTATTGTAGTAATTGTTGTATACACACTCATTTACATTACTTTTGCTTTAATTGCTTTTGTACATTCAAACAAATTGATTAAGAAAACCATTTAACACTTATGATTAAAAGATGCTTCATTGAGATTTTGATTTTAAGCAATGCAGTATAACTATTAACTGATTTATAAAAAAGGAGAGATTGAATCATGAAATTTAGAGAATTAGTAAAACAATCATACGAGGATTTGAAAAATTTGACTGTAACTTGGTATAACGTCATTGCTTTAGCAATGATTGTTATTGTCTTAAGCGTAGTTACAACACCAATTATAGGTATTCCAGCTGGTTTATTAGGTGGCTCCTATTATTTAAAACGTCGTGAAGAAAAAGGCAAGTAAGCACATTCCATCGGTATAGAACATTGCTATGACCTTTCAAGTCAGATTTTAATATCAACAAGTAGCGTTTATCGCTGCTTGTTTTTTATGGATTGCTTATAAAATCATCATGTTTAAACGATATGTCACTTTGAAAACTAGCAAACACCATAAAAGACTACAATTTTTTATTTTTATAAACCCCTTTAAATCAACGTTTCTAAGGTTTTTAAAAATCTTTTTTAATTTATTTTCAAAAAACACTGTACATTATGCCAATATGAGCGTATAGTTGGTCTTACGTAATAAAAGCTCGTGAATTAAATTGTAGTGTATTTGTTTAGAATATCCTCTTTTTTAGTTATGAATTTGTTACAAATATTAAGTGCAAAAGCACATGGAGGTTTTCTATATGAATAACGGTACAGTAAAATGGTTTAACGCAGAAAAAGGTTTTGGTTTCATCGAACAAGAAAATGGCGGAGACGTATTCGTACATTTCTCAGGTATCGCTAGCGATGGCTACAAAACTTTAGAAGAAGGTCAAAAAGTTACTTTCGAAATCACTGAAGGTCAACGTGGAGACCAAGCAGTTAACGTACAAACTGTTTAATCTTACAAAATAAAACGACTCATTATAAATGAATCGCTTTGATTACCAACAAGGTTCTAAATCTTGTTGGTATTTTTTTATGCTATTTTGGATAATATGAGACAATACGATGATGATTTATAAAAACTTATTTGCCAAATACACACTAAGGAAAATTATGAGGCTGAGTATACCAATTACTGATATAATAGAAAGCGCATTTGTCATCGTATTTCTAGCTTTAGTCGTTTGTACTTCACTAGGATCTTTTCCATTCATAAAAGCAACAATTCGATCGTAGTTGTCCATTTTATGCACTTTTTTTAAATCTTCTATTTTCATAGATGCATAAAAACCTATTCCCAAAATGATTGCCACCGTTACACCCCAAGTCCAATTCCAATAAACAACTAAAGGTCCCATTAAAATTGCAGCTAATGTCATGAAAATAAGCATCACATATGTCCATAAGTTAAGACTTCGTTGCGCTTTAATATCAGGTACAAATGGAATGGTCCCTTTTACTAAATCATCTAAAGTTACATTGAACAATTCGCACATCATTAATAAGTTATGTATGTCTGGTAAGCTTTTGTCATTTTCCCAATTAGAAATACTCTGCCTAGATACATATAACTTTTCAGCAAGATATTCTTGTGAATAACCATCTCGTTCCCTATATTTTTTAATTTGTTTACTCAGATTCAATTACATACGCCTCCAGTCAATTAGTACAATCATTACAATCAGACTATCAGATAAACTTAGTTAAAGTCACCTTTATGATTGACTAAATGTTTTGACATACGACAACATCAGGGTTTGAAGACTTCCTCAAGACGTACTCGGAATATCTTGACACTTGTAATTTTCTAAAAAAATCTTTCAATAGTAATTAATACATGCAAAATAAATCCTAACAGTGATACTACGTTAACACTATTTACTATTCGATTTTCCAGCTTTCCAACTATGCTTTTCTAATCTTTTTTGTGCTATAAATTCTACTGCTTCAAAAATACATACTGCACTGATGAACCAGCTTAGGAAACCAACAACAATGCTAATCAACCACATGTGCGTCATATGTAACATCATCCATGTAACTAAAATACAAACTAATACCCCTGTCATACCAAACACTGCGCCACGACTTACATGCACAGCGACTTTATCACCATATTGCATACCTGTAATAAACATAGACACTAAAAATACTGCCGGAAACGTTGCAAATATACCGCCAAATTCTTTCCAAGGTAGTGTTACAGATACAATATAACTTAATAATACTGCAAATCCCCCCACAAAAAATTTCATTAATGTTAATTTCATGATGTTCTGCCTCCAATAATTTATTACTTAATAACTGAATACAACTAATAATCACGCATTTTCCAAACTATAAATGTCTAATACTGAATATTGCGAGGGAAATAACAAACCAACAAACAACCGTGAATATTGCGCCTTTCCGATAACCTTTATGCTTAATGTAGAGAGATGTCAAAAATACAGTTAATATACAAGACAGAATACCGACAATTGCTCCAGTACTAAGATTCATCGACATCTCCACTAATTGCGTACCACGATGATCTAAAGCTAATGCGATAATAGCCGCAAGAAAGACTGCCGGCATAGTAGCTATAATACCTCCTAACTTACCACCTACCTTATCAGCAATAATTGAAGCTAATGCAACAGCGATACCACCAATGACAAAATGAAGAATTGCACTTCCAATTGAAAACATCTTCAACGTACCTTTCTATAATTAATTCAATACAAAACGTATCATTCACACAAAGTGTAAAACTTAAATTTTCTACTGTAAAGGCAACTCAAGCGATGTTCATAAAGCTTTCATGATACTTTCATAAACTAGCAATAAAGGGTTCAAATGAAAGTATATCCAGCTCAAATTAGGGAGTGGGACAGAAATGATATTTTCGCAAAATTTATTTCGTCGTCCCACCCCAGCAAGGTTGACTAGAATTGAAAAAAGCTTGTTACAAGCGCATTTTCGTTCAGTCAACTACTGCCAATATAACTTCGTAGAGCATAGAACATTGATTTATGTACCAGCCTGATCAACATATAAATATAAATTTTTATGTTTCACGTAAAACAAAAAAAAGACAAAGCTGTTATGATCTTAGCTTTGTCTTTTATGTGTTAGTCATCATGTATACGACATCCTACTACTAACGTTTATATATTCGAATTTTTATTTCATAATAATCTTCATGATCTTTGTCTTTATGCTCAACATGTAATCCTGTTTGTTGAATCGCTTGGATACTTTTGCCTACCTCATCTCGTGCTTGAGTGACATCTTGTGCAAAGCGAAGGTTTTGTGCTTTGACTTTTTCGGGCCCCGTTTTTTGGCGTACTCTATCTTCAGTCTGTTTCACATTTAGCTTTTGTGCAATGACTTGCTCAATCAACGCTTCTTGTTCGCTATCAGACAATGATAATACCGCTCTCGCATGGCGTTCAGTAATTTTACCTTCTCTTAAGCAAAGTAGTACTTTCGGCGCCAACTTCAATAAACGCAACTTATTTGCAATAAAGCTTTGACTTTTACCTAAACTTTTTGCCAATTCACTTTGCGTTGTATCACCAATTTCCAATAATTTCTTATAGGCTTCCGCTTCTTCAACAACAGACAAATTTTCTCTTTGAATATTCTCAATTAATGCAACAACAGCCGTCTCTTCATCATCCATATCACGAATAATAACGTCTGCTTGAGGTAAATTTAGTGATTGTATTGCTCTAAATCGGCGCTCTCCAGCAATAATTTCAAACATATCTTCTTCAATCGGTCTTACAACAATAGGTTGTAGTAAACCATGTTCATGTATTGATTCAGCAAGTTCTTTAATTTTATTTGGTTCAAACACCTGTCTTGGTTGATAACGGTTGGGAACGATACGTTCAATTTGAATGGATTCAACATTACTATTGCAATCTTCTTCAATATGTCCAATGATGTCATCTTTGTTTTTCAAACCAAATAATTTTGAAAAAGGTTTTTTCATTATCCATTCGCTCCTTTTATGTTAGTTGTAAAGGATTATGCATTATTTTTCAAGTAAAGGAGTCTTATTAGGCGTCCCTGGTTTTCTTGGATACTTTTTCGGCGTCTGTCTTTTTTTATCAATAATGAACATCTGGCGCTCTCCAGCATCTTCTGGCAATTCGAAAGTATGTGTTTCTGTAACATTACCACCTAACACACTAATTGCAAATTTTGCTTCTTCTAATTCTTCTTCACCTTTTGAAGATTTTAATGCAACAAACTGTCCACCTTTTTTAACTAGCGGTAAACACAATTCACTTAACACGGATAATCTAGCTACTGCTCTTGCAGTAACAACATCATAAGACTCCCTGTAGACACCCTTACCAAATGTTTCTGCTCTATCGTGTATAAAGCTGATATCCTGTAATTGTAATTCTGACGCTAAATGGTTTAAAAATTGAATACGCTTATTTAATGAATCAACAATCGTCACTTTTAACTGCGGAAACATTATTTTTAACGGAATACTTGGAAAACCAGCTCCAGCGCCTACATCACATATACTTATAGGCTGATTAAAATCAAAATAAAAACTAGGTGCAATGGAATCATAAAAATGTTTCAAATATACATCGTGTTCATCTGTAATACTTGTCAAATTCATCTTTTCATTCCATTCAACAAGTAAACGATAATATGTTTGAAACTGTTGTTTTTGAGTCTCAGTTAATTGAATATTATGTTCTTTTAATTGTTCTGCTAACCATTCTACAGTCATTAGTCACTCACCCTTTGGAGTTTACCTTGTTCTAAGTAAATCAATAATATAGATATGTCTGCTGGATTTACCCCTGATATTCTAGAAGCTTGTGCAATATTTAAAGGTTTTACTTCTGATAATTTTTCTCGCGCTTCAGTCGCCAAACTATCAATCTTACTATAATCTAAGTCTTCTGGAATTTTCTTCTCTTCCATACGCTTAACTTTCTCAACTTGTTGTAGTGATTTATTGATATAACCTTCATATTTTGTTTGTATTTCTACTTGTTCTTCAACATCTGCATTCAATTGATGTTCTTCTTCTAAAATTTCTAAAATTATATCGTAAGTCATTTCAGGTCTGCGTAATAAATCGATAGCTAAAATACCATCTTTTAAGCGAGAACCACCATGTTGTTCAATAATCGCTTGCGTATGTTCGTTTGGTTTAATACGAATATCTGATAAACGCTTAATTTCCGCATCAATTTGCTGACGTTTTTCATTAAAACGTGCATATCGTTCTTCAGAAATCATACCAAGTTCATATCCCATATCCGTCAATCTCAAATCAGCATTATCATGACGTAGTAACAAACGATATTCTGCACGTGATGTTAGTAAACGATAAGGTTCATTAGTACCTTTAGTTACAAGATCATCGATTAAGACACCAATATATGCATCTGAACGACTTAATATCTTTTCGCCTGTGTTTAACACTTTACCTGCAGCGTTAATACCTGCCATCAATCCTTGTCCTGCTGCTTCTTCATAACCAGATGTACCATTAATTTGACCTGCAGTATATAAGTTTTTAATCATTTTCGTTTCAAGTGTAGGCCATAACTGCGTTGGCACAATCGCATCATATTCAATTGCGTAGCCGGCACGCATCATATCTGCTTTTTCAAGACCTGGTATCGTCTCTAACATTTGACGTTGCACATGTTCAGGAAGACTTGTAGACAATCCTTGCACATATACTTCATTTGTATTACGACCTTCAGGCTCTAAGAAAAGTTGATGTCGCGGCTTATCATTAAATCGAACAAATTTATCTTCAATTGAAGGGCAATAACGTGGCCCGGTTCCTTTAATCATCCCTGAATACATTGCAGATAGATGTAAATTATCATCGATAACTTTGTGTGTTTCAGCATTAGTATACGTTAGCCAACATGGCAATTGATCTAATATATATTCTGTTGTTTCAAAGCTGAATGCACGACCTACATCGTCACCTGGTTGTATTTCAGTCTTCGAATAGTCAATTGTTTTTGAATTTACACGCGGTGGTGTACCTGTTTTAAAACGAACAATATCAAAACCAAGTTCTCTTAAATTGTCTGATAATGTGATTGATGGTAATTGGTGATTTGGTCCACTTGAATACTTCATATTACCTAAAATGATTTCACCACGTAAAAATGTTCCCGTTGTAATAATTACTGCTTTAGATAAATACTCTGTACCAATATTTGTACGTACACCTTTAACTTCATTATCTTCTATAATAAGTTCGTCTACCATACCTTGCATTATATGCAAATTTTCTTCATCTTCAATCACGCGTTTCATTTCTTGTTGATAAAGTACTTTATCTGCTTGCGCTCTTAGTGCTCTTACAGCAGGTCCTTTACCTGTATTTAACATTCTCATTTGAATGTGTGTTTTATCGATTGTTTTTGCCATTTGTCCACCTAAAGCATCAATTTCACGAACAACGATACCTTTAGCTGGTCCACCTACAGATGGGTTACATGGCATAAATGCAATATTATCTAAATTTATTGTTAGCATTAATGTTTTAGCACCACGTCTTGCAGATGCTAAACCTGCTTCTACACCTGCATGTCCCGCACCTATAACGATTACATCATATTCTTGAACCACAATATAAACCTCCTTATTTGATATCTTACTAGCCTTCTTAAGACGGTATTCCGTCTATTTCAATTACTATTTACCTAAGCAGAATTGACTGAATAACTGATCGATGAGTTCATCACTTGCAGTCTCACCAATAATTTCTCCTAATATTTCCCAAGTTCTAGTTAAATCAATTTGTACCATATCCATAGGCACACCAGATTCTGCTGCATCAATCGCATCTTGTATCGTTTGTCTTGCTTGTTTTAATAATGAAATATGTCTTGAATTAGAAACATAAGTCATATCTTGATTTTGTACTTCTCCACCAAAGAACAAATCTCGAATTTGTATTTCTAATTCATCAATACCTTCTTGTTTTAACATTGAAGTTTGAATTAATGGCGTATCACCTATCATATCTTTAACTTCATTAATATCTATGTTTTGCTCTAAATCCATTTTATTAACAATTACGATTACATCTTCATTTTTAACCACTTCATATAATGTGTAATCTTCTTGAGTCAATGCTTCGTTATTGTTTAATACAAATAAAATTAAGTCTGCTTGGCTAAGAGCCTTTCTAGAGCGTTCAACACCAATCTTCTCTACTATATCTTCTGTCTCGCGTATACCAGCAGTATCAACTAATCTTAATGGCACGCCACGAACATTGACGTACTCTTCTAAGACATCTCTTGTAGTACCTGCTACCTCAGTTACAATCGCTTTATTATCTTGTATTAAATTATTTAACATCGATGATTTACCTACGTTTGGTTTACCAACAATAACTGTAGATAAACCTTCACGCATAATTTTACCCTGCGCACCGGTATCTAATAAACGATTAATTTCCTGTTTGATTTCTTTAGACTGCTCTAAAAGAAATTCAGTAGTCGCATCTTCAACATCATCGTATTCAGGATAATCAATATTCACTTCCACTTGAGCGAGTATCTCTAATATAGATTGACGTTGTTTTTTGATTAAGTCACTTAGACGACCTTCAATTTGATTCATCGCAACTTTAGAAGCTCTATCTGTTTTCGAGCGAATAAAGTCCATAACTGCTTCAGCTTGAGATAAATCAATACGACCATTCAAAAAGGCACGTTTTGTAAATTCACCTGGCTCAGCCATTCTAGCGCCATATGTCATAGTAAGTTCCAGCACTCTATTAATCGTTAAAATACCACCATGACAATTAATTTCTATAGTATCTTCGCGTGTAAATGTTTTTGGCGCTCTTAACACAGACACCATAACTTCTTCAACCACTTCTTTAGACTCTGGATCAATAATATGACCGTAATTAATCGTATGTGATGGAACATCATTTAAAAGATGTTTTCCTTTATATAATTTGTCAGCAATTTCAACGGCTTGCGGTCCAGACAATCGAACAATTCCAATTGCCCCTTCACCCATTGGTGTTGAAATACTCGTAATTGTATCTAAATCCATATTGCTACTCGCCTCCTTCAACGATGTGAATACATTTTAAAGTAAGTTATTATAACCCTAAGGTCAGTCTTACGTTTGTCTGAGGTAAGACTTCGGGATGCGTTGAGTGGTTAATGTTTTCCTTCCCCTACCCTATCCTTACTTAATCTTTTTATTAAAAACTTTGGCAATTTTAAGTACGTGCTCAAGACTATTCTGTATTTGTAAAGTCGTCATATCTTTAGCTGGCTGTCTTGCTATTACAATAATATCTTTGGCCAATATATGCGACTTATGTACTTTGAAATTTTCACGTATTGCTCTTTTAATCTTGTTTCTTAACACTGCATTACCTAGTTTTTTAGAAACACTAATACCTAAGCGAAAATGGTCTATTTCTTTATTATTACAAGTGTATACAACAAATTGTCTGTTGGCTACAGAATGACCTTTTTTATATATTCTCTGAAAATCTGCATTCTTTTTAATTCGGTAAGCTTTTTCCAATAACATCACTCGCTTATTTATCGTTTTTATTTGAAGCTATATTTAAACTTCTATTGAGCTTATAACATAAATTTCTATTTATTCTTAATTTAAACGAAAAAAAAGATCACTGATGAGTCAGTGATCTTATGCAGATAAAACTTTACGGCCTTTACGACGACGGCGCGCTAAAACTTTACGGCCATTTTTTGTGCTCATGCGTTTTCTGAAACCATGAACTTTACTATGTTTACGTTTATTTGGTTGATAAGTACGTTTTACCATGCAAAACACCTCCATCTGAATTCAATTACCAATATTTCCAACTTCCTACCTAGAAATTGGTTCATATAAATAGATAAATTAACGAAGTATATATTAGCTTCAATTACTAACATACTTCATCTGAGCAATTGCTCTCTTATTGTGTCTGCTATTAAGAAATTTGTTCTATAGCTTATTATTATCTAGTCATAATTCAAGCAACTACTACAATATAACAAAATCCTTTTTATAACGCAAGTTCATTTTATACTACTGCTCAATTTTTTTACTTTTATCGATTAAAGATAGAAATACACGATGCGAGCAATCAAATTTCATAACATCACCATGAGTTTGGTCCGAAGCATGAGTGTTTACAATGTTTGAATACCTTATACAGTTCTTATACATACTTTATAAATTATTTCCCAAGCTGTTTTGATACACTCACTAACAGATATTCTATAGAAGGAAAAGTTATCCACTT
>OKEI01000186.1_pt1 | contig 14397 bp, 10 predicted proteins | sample 1613761 | NCBI WGS metagenome assembly OKEI01 (sample SAMN04436875, study PRJEB24849) | human gut metagenome | biome: human gut; feature: NICU; material: stool | host: Homo sapiens | place: USA: Saint Louis, MO | collected 2011-11-15
GTATATTGCTATAATAAAGTTATGTAATTTTTAACCTCAGTATGTATGTCACATTTCTGGTGTAAACTGTACCGAGTCAGACTTTGGTACAGTTTTTTTATTTGCTTATTCAATGCATTAAATGAGTATGATAAAATGATAATGATTGTTTAGTAACTTATACTATATGACAGAGATGATCAGGCTCGGAGGAAAGACCATGTTTAAAAAGCTAATAAATAAAAAGAACACTATAAATAATTATAATGAAGAATTAGACTCGTCTAATATACCTGAACATATCGCTATTATTATGGATGGTAATGGGCGATGGGCTAAGAAGCGAAAAATGCCTAGAATTAAAGGTCATTACGAAGGTATGCAAACAATAAAAAAAATTACTAGGGTAGCTAGTGATATTGGTGTTAAGTACTTAACTTTATACGCCTTTTCCACTGAAAATTGGTCAAGACCTGAAAGTGAAGTAAATTATATTATGAATTTGCCTGTCAATTTCTTAAAGACATTCTTACCGGAACTAATTGAAAAAAATGTCAAAGTTGAAACAATTGGATTTACTGATAAGTTGCCAAAATCAACGATAGAAGCAATTAATAATGCTAAAGAAAAGACAGCTAATAATACCGGCTTAAAATTAATATTTGCAATTAATTATGGTGGCAGAGCAGAACTTGTTCATAGTATTAAAAATATGTTTGACGAGCTTCATCAACAAGGTTTAAATAGTGATATCATAGATGAAACATATATAAACAATCATTTAATGACAAAAGACTATCCTGATCCAGAGTTGTTAATTCGTACTTCAGGAGAACAAAGAATAAGTAATTTCTTGATTTGGCAAGTTTCGTATAGTGAATTTATCTTTAATCAAAAATTATGGCCTGACTTTGACGAAGATGAATTAATTAAATGTATAAAAATTTATCAGTCACGTCAAAGACGCTTTGGCGGATTGAGTGAGGAGTAGTATAGTATGAAAGTTAGAACGCTGACAGCTATTATTGCCTTAATCGTATTCTTGCCTATCTTGTTAAAAGGCGGCCTTGTGTTAATGATATTTGCTAATATATTAGCATTGATTGCATTAAAAGAATTGTTGAATATGAATATGATTAAATTTGTTTCAGTTCCTGGTTTAATTAGCGCAGTTGGTCTTATCATCATTATGTTGCCACAACATGCAGGGCCATGGGTACAAGTAATTCAATTAAAAAGTTTAATTGCAATGAGCTTTATTGTATTAAGTTATACTGTCTTATCTAAAAACAGATTTAGTTTTATGGATGCTGCATTTTGCTTAATGTCTGTGGCTTATGTAGGCATTGGTTTTATGTTCTTTTATGAAACGAGATCAGAAGGATTACATTACATATTATATGCCTTTTTAATTGTTTGGCTTACAGATACAGGGGCTTACTTGTTTGGTAAAATGATGGGTAAACATAAGCTTTGGCCAGTAATAAGTCCGAATAAGACAATCGAAGGATTCATAGGTGGCTTGTTCTGTAGTTTGATAGTGCCTCTTGCAATGTTATATTTTGTAGATTTCAATATGAATGTATGGATATTACTTGGAGTGACATTGATTTTAAGTTTATTTGGTCAATTAGGTGATTTAGTGGAATCAGGATTTAAGCGTCATTTCGGCGTTAAAGACTCAGGTCGAATACTACCTGGACACGGTGGTATTTTAGACCGATTTGACAGCTTTATGTTTGTGTTACCATTATTAAATATTTTATTAATACAATCTTAATGCTGAGAACAAATCAATAAACGTAAAGAGGAGTTGCTGAGATAATTTAATGAATCTCAGAACTCCTTTTGAAAATTATACGCAATATTAACTTTGAAAATTAGACGTTATATTTTGTGATTTGTCAGTATCATATTATAATGACTTATGTTACGTATACAGCAATCATTTTTAAAATAAAAGAAATTTATAAACAATCGAGGTGTAGCGAGTGAGCTATTTAGTTACAATAATTGCATTTATTATTGTTTTTGGTGTACTAGTAACTGTTCATGAATATGGCCATATGTTTTTTGCGAAAAGAGCAGGCATTATGTGTCCAGAATTTGCGATCGGTATGGGGCCAAAAATTTTTAGTTTTAGAAAAAATGAAACACTTTACACTATTAGGTTATTGCCTGTTGGTGGATATGTTCGTATGGCAGGAGATGGCTTAGAAGAGCCACCAGTCGAGCCCGGTATGAACGTTAAAATTAAACTTAATGAAGAAAATGAAATAACACATATCATATTAGATGATCATCATAAGTTTCAACAAATTGAAGCGATCGAAGTTAAAAAATGTGATTTTAAGGATGACTTATTCATAGAAGGTATCACTGCTTATGATAATGAAAGACATCATTTTAAAATTGCTAGAAAGTCTTTCTTTGTTGAAAATGGTAGCTTAGTTCAAATTGCTCCGAGAGACAGACAATTTGCACATAAAAAGCCATGGCCGAAATTTTTAACATTATTTGCGGGACCGTTATTTAACTTTATATTAGCTTTAGTCCTATTTATTGGTCTTGCATATTATCAAGGCACGCCTACGTCTACTGTAGAACAAGTCGCAGATAAGTATCCAGCTCAACAAGCAGGATTACAAAAAGGTGATAAGATCGTCCAAATTGGCAAATATAAAATATCTGAATTTGATGATGTTGATAAGGCGTTAGATAAAGTTAAAGATAATAAGACGACTGTTAAATTTGAACGTGATGGTAAAACAAAGTCAGTTGAATTAACACCTAAAAAGACTGAAAAAAAACTGACTAAAGTAAGTTCAGAGACGAAGTATGTTCTCGGATTCCAACCAGCGAGTGAACATACACTTTTTAAACCAATTGTATTCGGATTTAAAAGCTTTTTAATCGGTAGTACTTATATTTTTACAGCTGTAGTAGGTATGTTGGCTAGTATATTTACGGGCGGATTCTCATTTGATATGTTAAATGGTCCGGTTGGTATTTATCATAACGTCGACTCAGTTGTTAAAGCGGGTATCATTAGCTTAATTGGTTACACTGCGTTATTAAGTGTAAACTTAGGTATTATGAATTTAATTCCTATTCCTGCACTAGACGGTGGTCGTATTTTATTTGTTATATATGAAGCGATTTTCAGAAAACCAGTTAATAAAAAAGCGGAAACAACGATTATTGCTATTGGTGCCATTTTCATGGTCGTTATAATGATATTAGTAACGTGGAATGATATTCGACGATATTTCTTATAATTTAGGAGGATAAATAATTATGAAGCAATCCAAAGTTTTTATACCAACGATGCGTGACGTGCCATCAGAAGCAGAAGCACAAAGTCATCGTTTATTATTGAAATCGGGTTTGATAAAACAAAGTACAAGTGGGATTTATAGTTATTTACCGCTAGCAACACGTGTGTTAAATAATATTACTGCAATTGTGCGACAAGAAATGGAACGTATCGATTCTGTTGAAATTTTAATGCCAGCGTTACAACAAGCTGAATTATGGGAAGAATCAGGACGTTGGGGTGCATATGGCCCAGAATTAATGCGTTTACAAGATAGACATGGAAGACAATTTGCATTAGGTCCAACACATGAAGAATTAGTTACATCAATAGTAAGAAATGAATTGAAATCATACAAACAATTACCGATGACATTATTCCAAATTCAATCTAAATTCCGTGATGAAAAGAGACCACGTTTTGGTTTACTTCGTGGGCGTGAATTTATTATGAAAGATGCGTATTCATTCCATGCTGACGAGGCATCATTAGATCAAACGTATCAAGATATGTATCAAGCGTATAGCCGTATTTTTGAGAGAGTTGGCATTAACGCAAGACCAGTAGTTGCAGATTCGGGTGCTATAGGCGGTAGCCATACACATGAATTTATGGCATTAAGTGCTATCGGTGAGGATACAATCGTTTACAGTAAAGAAAGTGACTATGCTGCTAATATCGAAAAAGCAGAAGTCGTTTACGAACCAAATCATAAGCATTCTACTGTGCAACCTTTAGAAAAAATTGAAACACCAAATGTTAAGACTGCACAAGAATTGGCAGACTTCTTAGGTAGACCAGTAGATGAAATCGTTAAAACGATGATTTTCAAAGTTGATGGCGAATATATTATGGTTTTAGTGCGTGGCCATCATGAAATTAATGACATTAAATTAAAATCTTATTTCGGCACAGATAATATTGAATTAGCAACACAAGACGAAATTGTTAATTTAGTTGGTGCAAATCCGGGTTCACTAGGTCCTGTTATTGATAAAGAAATCAAAATTTATGCAGATAATTTTGTGCAAGATTTAAATAATTTAGTTGTCGGTGCTAACGAAGATGGCTATCACTTAATTAATGTAAATGTAGGTAGAGACTTCAACGTTGATGAATATGGCGATTTCCGTTTTATTTTAGAAGGCGAAAAGTTAAGTGATGGTTCAGGCGTTGCACATTTTGCTGAAGGTATTGAAGTTGGTCAAGTATTCAAATTGGGTACTAAGTATTCAGAATCAATGAATGCTACATTCTTAGATAACCAAGGAAAAGCCCAACCTTTAATTATGGGTTGTTACGGTATTGGAATTTCTAGAACGCTGAGTGCGATTGTTGAACAAAATCACGATGATAATGGAATTGTTTGGCCTAAATCAGTTACTCCATTTGATTTACATTTAATTTCTATTAATCCTAAGAAAGATGATCAACGAGAACTAGCGGATGCACTATATGCTGAATTTAATACTAAATTTGATGTGTTGTACGATGATCGTCAGGAACGTGCGGGTGTCAAATTTAATGATGCCGATTTAATTGGTTTACCACTGCGAATTGTTGTTGGTAAACGTGCATCGGAAGGTATTGTAGAAGTTAAAGAACGTTTAACAGGTGATAGCGAAGAAGTTCACATTGATGACTTAATGACTGTCATTACAAATAAATATGATAACTTAAAATAATTAAGATCGAATGAATTATAAGAGTAGGAAAAAGCTGAAAGAAATCAGATGCTTATGTCCTGCTCTTATTATTTTTGATATAATGATTATTCGATGAAAAATGACTGAAGACATAGTATAATTAAAGATAAATTTGTTTTAACAATATTATGATTAGCCAAATATAAAGCATTTAATTTTCTATCATTACTATGCCTACATAATCTAAATATTGTTCGAACACGTAAAAGTAATTTCTATTTAAGGTGGTAATTGTCTTGGCAATGACAGAGCAACAAAAATTTAAAGTGCTTGCTGATCAAATTAAAATTTCAAATCAAGTAGATGCTGAAATTTTAAATTCAGGTGAACTGACACGTATAGATGTTTCTAACAAAAACAGAACATGGGAATTTCATATTACATTACCACAATTCTTAGCTCATGAAGATTATTTATTATTTATAAATGCAATAGAGCAAGAGTTTAAAGATATCGCCAACGTTACATGTCGTTTTACGGTAACAAATGGCACGAATCAAGATGAACATGCAATTAAATACTTTGGGCACTGTATTGACCAAACAGCTTTATCTCCAAAAGTTAAAGGTCAATTGAAACAGAAAAAGCTTATTATGTCTGGAAAAGTATTAAAAGTAATGGTATCAAATGACATTGAACGTAATCATTTTGATAAGGCATGTAATGGAAGTCTTATCAAAGCGTTTAGAAATTGTGGTTTTGATATCGATAAAATCATATTCGAAACAAATGATAATGATCAAGAACAAAACTTAGCTTCTTTAGAAGCACATATTCAAGAAGAAGACGAACAAAGTGCACGATTGGCAACAGAGAAACTTGAAAAAATGAAAGCTGAAAAAGCGAAACAACAAGATAACAACGAAAGTGCTGTCGATAAGTGTCAAATTGGTAAGCCGATTCAAATTGAAAATATTAAACCAATTGAATCTATTATTGAGGAAGAGTTTAAAGTTGCAATAGAGGGTGTCATTTTTGATATAAACTTAAAAGAACTTAAAAGTGGTCGCCATATCGTAGAAATTAAAGTGACTGACTATACGGACTCTTTAGTTTTAAAAATGTTTACTCGTAAAAACAAAGATGATTTAGAACATTTTAAAGCGCTAAGTGTTGGTAAATGGGTTAGGGCTCAAGGTCGTATTGAAGAAGATACATTTATTAGAGATTTAGTTATGATGATGTCTGATATTGAAGAGATTAAAAAAGCGACAAAAAAAGATAAGGCTGAAGAAAAGCGTGTAGAATTCCACTTGCATACTGCAATGAGCCAAATGGATGGTATACCCAATATTGGTGCGTATGTTAAACAGGCAGCAGACTGGGGACATCCAGCCATTGCGGTTACAGACCATAATGTTGTGCAAGCATTTCCAGATGCTCACGCAGCAGCGGAAAAACATGGCATTAAAATGATATACGGTATGGAAGGTATGTTAGTTGATGATGGTGTTCCGATTGCATACAAACCACAAGATGTCGTATTAAAAGATGCTACTTATGTTGTGTTCGACGTTGAGACAACTGGTTTATCAAATCAGTATGATAAAATCATCGAGCTTGCAGCTGTGAAAGTTCATAACGGTGAAATCATCGATAAGTTTGAAAGGTTTAGTAATCCGCATGAACGATTATCGGAAACGATTATCAATTTGACGCATATTACTGATGATATGTTAGTAGATGCCCCTGAGATTGAAGAAGTACTTACAGAGTTTAAAGAATGGGTTGGCGATGCGATATTCGTAGCGCATAATGCTTCGTTTGATATGGGCTTTATCGATACGGGATATGAACGTCTTGGATTTGGACCATCAACGAATGGTGTTATCGATACTTTAGAATTATCTCGTACGATTAATACTGAATATGGTAAACATGGTTTGAATTTCTTAGCTAAAAAATATGGCGTAGAATTAACGCAACATCACCGTGCCATTTATGATACAGAAGCAACAGCTTACATTTTCATAAAAATGGTTCAACAAATGAAAGAATTAGGCGTATTAAATCATAACGAAATCAACAAAAAACTCAGTAATGAAGATGCATATAAACGTGCAAGACCTAGTCATGTCACATTAATTGTACAAAACCAACAAGGTCTTAAAAATCTATTTAAAATTGTAAGTGCATCATTGGTGAAGTATTTCTACCGTACACCTCGAATTCCACGTTCATTGTTAGATGAATATCGTGAGGGATTATTGGTAGGTACAGCGTGTGATGAAGGTGAATTATTTACGGCAGTTATGCAGAAGGACCAGAGCCAAGTTGAAAAAATTGCCAAATATTATGATTTTATTGAAATTCAACCACCGGCACTTTATCAAGATTTAATTGATAGAGAGCTTATTAGAGATACTGAAACATTACATGAAATTTATCAACGTTTAATACATGCAGGTGACACAGCGGGTATACCTGTTATTGCGACAGGAAATGCACACTATTTGTTTGAACATGATGGTATCGCACGTAAAATTTTAATAGCATCACAACCCGGCAATCCACTTAATCGCTCAACTTTACCGGAAGCACATTTTAGAACTACAGATGAAATGTTAAACGAGTTTCATTTTTTAGGTGAAGAAAAAGCGCATGAAATTGTTGTGAAAAATACAAACGAATTAGCAGATCGAATTGAACGTGTTGTTCCTATTAAAGATGAATTATACACACCGCGTATGGAAGGTGCTAACGAAGAAATTAGAGAACTAAGTTATGCAAATGCGCGTAAACTGTATGGTGAAGACCTGCCTCAAATCGTAATTGATCGATTAGAAAAAGAATTAAAAAGTATTATCGGTAATGGATTTGCGGTAATTTACTTAATTTCGCAACGTTTAGTTAAAAAATCATTAGATGATGGATACTTAGTTGGTTCCCGTGGTTCAGTAGGTTCTAGTTTTGTAGCGACAATGACTGAGATTACTGAAGTAAACCCGTTACCGCCACACTATATTTGTCCGAACTGTAAAACGAGTGAATTTTTCAATGATGGTTCAGTAGGATCAGGATTTGATTTACCTGATAAGACGTGTGAAACTTGTGGAGCGCCACTTATTAAAGAAGGACAAGATATTCCGTTTGAAACATTTTTAGGATTTAAGGGAGATAAAGTTCCTGATATCGACTTAAACTTTAGTGGTGAATATCAACCGAATGCCCATAACTACACAAAAGTATTATTTGGTGAGGATAAAGTATTCCGTGCAGGTACAATTGGTACTGTTGCTGAAAAGACTGCTTTTGGTTATGTTAAAGGTTATTTGAATGATCAAGGCATCCACAAAAGAGGTGCTGAAATAGATCGACTCGTTAAAGGATGTACAGGTGTTAAACGTACAACTGGACAGCATCCAGGGGGTATTATTGTAGTACCTGATTACATGGATATTTATGATTTTACGCCGATACAATATCCTGCCGATGATCAAAATTCAGCATGGATGACGACACATTTTGATTTCCATTCTATTCATGATAATGTATTAAAACTTGATATACTTGGACACGATGATCCAACAATGATTCGTATGCTTCAAGATTTATCGGGCATTGATCCAAAAACGATACCTGTAGATGACAAAGAAGTCATGCAAATATTTAGTACACCTGAAAGTTTAGGTGTTACTGAAGATGAAATTTTATGTAAAACAGGTACGTTTGGGGTTCCAGAATTCGGTACAGGGTTCGTGCGTCAAATGTTAGAAGATACAAAGCCAACAACATTTTCTGAATTAGTTCAAATCTCAGGATTATCTCATGGTACAGATGTGTGGTTAGGCAATGCTCAAGAATTAATTAAAACCGGTATATGTGATTTATCAAGTGTAATTGGTTGTCGTGATGATATCATGGTTTATTTAATGTATGCTGGTTTAGAACCATCAATGGCTTTTAAAATAATGGAGTCAGTACGTAAAGGTAAAGGTTTAACTGAAGAAATGATTGAAACGATGAAAGAAAATGAAGTGCCGGATTGGTATTTAGATTCATGTCTTAAAATTAAGTACATGTTCCCTAAAGCCCATGCAGCAGCATACGTTTTAATGGCAGTACGTATCGCATATTTCAAAGTACATCATCCACTTTATTACTATGCATCTTACTTTACAATTCGTGCGTCAGACTTTGATTTAATCACGATGATTAAAGATAAAACAAGCATTCGAAATACTGTAAAAGACATGTATTCTCGCTATATGGATCTAGGTAAAAAAGAAAAAGACGTATTAACAGTCTTGGAAATTATGAATGAAATGGCGCATCGAGGTTATCGCATGCAACCGATTAGTTTAGAAAAGAGTCAGGCGTTCGAATTTATCATTGAAGGCGATACACTTATTCCGCCGTTCATATCAGTGCCTGGGCTTGGCGAAAACGTTGCGAAACGAATTGTTGAAGCTCGTGACGATGGCCCATTTTTATCAAAAGAAGATTTAAACAAAAAAGCTGGATTATCTCAGAAAATTATTGAGTATTTAGATGAGTTAGGCTCATTACCGAATTTACCAGATAAAGCTCAACTTTCGATATTTGATATGTAAAATGAAATAATCAAGGTATTTATTTAATGCGTATGGCGTAGTTAAAGAAATACAAAATTGTTGCTGGACATAAAATTATGCCTGTATTTCTTTTCAACGTCTTACGAGTCTATTCGAATGTAATGGTGAAATAAATGAACAAACTTTTACAAGAATCTCTGATTAATAGTGAAGTCATTTGTTTCAAGCATAAACTTATGCTATAATTAAGTTGCTTAAAAATTAGTGAACTCAGGCAGAAGAGTGGGAGATTCCCGCTCTTTTCTATTTGCCAAAAAGGGAGGCCTGTATGAGTAAAATTACAGAACAAGTAGAAGTGATTGTTAAACCAATTATGGAAGACTTGAATTTTGAACTTGTAGACGTTGAATATGTCAAAGAGGGTAGAGATCATTTTCTTAGAATCTCTATTGATAAAGAAGGTGGCGTAGATTTAAATGATTGTACGCTAGCTTCTGAAAAAATAAGTGAAGCTATGGATGCAAATGATCCTATTCCTGAAATGTATTATTTAGACGTAGCGTCACCTGGTGCAGAACGTCCAATTAAAAAAGAACAAGATTTCCAAAATGCAATAACTAAACCTGTATTTGTTTCTTTATATGTACCAATTGAAGGTGAAAAGGAATGGTTAGGCATTTTACAAGAAGTCAATAATGAAACAATTGTAGTACAAGTTAAAATCAAAGCAAGAACGAAAGATATAGAGATACCGAGAGACAAAATAGCAAAAGCACGTCACGCAGTTATGATTTAACGTGATGAGGAGGAAAAAACGTGTCAAGTAATGAATTATTATTAGCTACTGAGTATTTAGAAAAAGAAAAGAAGATTCCTAGAGCAGTATTAATTGATGCTATTGAAGCAGCTTTAATTACTGCATACAAAAAGAATTATGATAGTGCAAGAAATGTCCGTGTGGAATTAAATATGGATCAAGGTACTTTCAAAGTTATCGCTCGTAAAGATGTTGTTGAAGAAGTATTTGACGACAGAGATGAAGTGGATTTAAGTACAGCGCTTGTTAAAAACCCTGCATATGAAATTGGTGATATATACGAAGAAGATGTAACACCTAAAGATTTTGGTCGTGTAGGTGCTCAAGCAGCGAAACAAGCAGTAATGCAACGTCTTCGTGATGCTGAACGTGAAATTTTATTTGAAGAATTTATAGACAAAGAAGAAGACATACTTACTGGAATTATTGACCGTGTTGACCATCGTTATGTATATGTGAACTTAGGTCGTATCGAAGCTGTTTTATCTGAAGCAGAAAGAAGTCCTAACGAAAAATATATTCCTAACGAACGTATCAAAGTATATGTTAACAAAGTGGAACAAACGACAAAAGGTCCTCAAATCTATGTTTCTCGTAGCCATCCAGGTTTATTAAAACGTTTATTTGAACAAGAAGTTCCAGAAATTTACGATGGTACTGTAATTGTTAAATCAGTAGCACGTGAAGCTGGCGATCGCTCTAAAATTAGTGTCTTCTCTGAAAACAATGATATAGATGCTGTTGGTGCATGTGTTGGTGCCAAAGGCGCACGTGTTGAAGCTGTTGTTGAAGAGCTAGGTGGCGAAAAAATCGACATCGTTCAATGGAATGAAGATCCAAAAGTATTTGTAAAAAATGCTTTAAGCCCTTCTCAAGTTTTAGAAGTTATTGTTGATGAAACAAATCAATCTACAATAGTTGTTGTTCCTGATTATCAATTGTCATTAGCGATTGGTAAAAGAGGACAAAACGCACGTCTAGCTGCTAAATTAACCGGCTGGAAAATTGATATTAAATCAGAAACAGATGCGCGTGAAGCGGGTATCTATCCAGTAGTTGAAGCTGAAAAAGTAACTGAAGAAGATGTTGCTTTAGAAGATGCTGACACAACAGAATCAACCGAAGAGGTAAATGATGTTTCAGTTGAAACAAATGTAGAGAAAGAATCTGAATAATAGGTTGGAGTGAAGTATCTATGAAAAAGAAAAAAATTCCGATGCGAAAATGTATTCTTTCAAATGAAATGCATCCCAAAAAAGATATGATTCGTGTTGTTGTTAATAAAGAAGGCGAAATCTTTGCGGATGTTACTGGAAAGAAACAAGGCCGTGGCGCATATGTTTCTAAAGATGTTGCTATGGTTGAAAAAGCACAACAAAAAGAAATTTTAGAAAAATATTTTAAAGCATCTAAAGAGCAATTGGATCCTGTTTACAAAGAAATTATTAGATTAATTTATAGAGAAGAGATCCCAAAATGAGTATAGATCAAATATTAAACTTTTTAGGATTAGCAATGAGAGCTGGTAAAGTAAAAACAGGTGAATCAGTCATTGTTAATGAGATTAAAAAAGGAAATTTGAAGCTCGTTATTGTTGCAAATGATGCGTCTGATAATACAGCTAAATTAATTACAGATAAATGTAAGAGTTACAAAGTTCCATTCAGAAAGTTTGGAAATCGAAATGAATTGGGAATAGCACTTGGAAAAGGTGAGCGTGTTAATGTAGGGATTACTGACCCAGGCTTTGCTAAAAAGTTGCTATCAATGATAGATGAATATCATAAGGAGTGATTATATGAGTAAACAAAGAATTTACGAATATGCGAAAGAATTAAATCTAAAGAGTAAAGAGATTATAGATGAGTTAAAAAGCATGAATATTGAGGTTTCAAATCATATGCAAGCTTTGGAAGATGACCAAATTAAAGCATTAGATAAAAAGTTCAAAAAAGAACAAAAGAACGACAATAAACAAAGCACTCAAAATAATCACCAAAAATCAAACAATCAAAACCAAAATAAAGGGCAACAAAAAGATAACAAAAAGAATCAACAACAAAATAATAAAGGCAACAAAGGCAATAAAAAGAATAATAGAAATAATAAGAAAAATAACAAGAATAATAAACCACAAAATCAACCAGCTGCTCCAAAAGGAATACCATCAAAAGTGACATATCAAGAAGGTATTACAGTAGGCGAATTTGCGGATAAATTAAATGTTGAATCATCAGAAATTATCAAAAAATTATTCTTACTTGGTATTGTTGCTAATATCAATCAATCATTAAATCAAGAAACAATCGAATTAATTGCCGATGATTATGGCGTTGAGGTTGAAGAAGAAGTTGTGATTAATGAAGAAGATTTATCAATCTACTTCGAAGACGAAAAAGATGATCCAGAAGCAATTGAGAGACCAGCAGTTGTAACAATTATGGGACATGTTGACCATGGTAAAACGACTTTATTAGATTCAATTCGTCATACAAAAGTTACAGCAGGTGAAGCAGGCGGAATCACTCAACATATTGGTGCATATCAAATTGAAAACGATGGCAAAAAAATCACTTTCTTAGATACACCGGGACATGCTGCATTTACAACGATGCGTGCGCGTGGTGCACAAGTAACAGATATTACAATTTTAGTAGTTGCAGCTGACGATGGTGTTATGCCACAAACAATTGAAGCAATTAACCATGCTAAAGAAGCAGAAGTACCAATTATTGTTGCAGTAAATAAAATTGATAAACCAACTTCAAACCCTGATCGAGTTATGCAAGAATTAACTGAATATGGTTTAATTCCTGAAGATTGGGGCGGCGAAACAATTTTCGTTCCACTTTCTGCATTAAGTGGTGATGGTATCGACGATTTATTAGAAATGATAGGATTAGTTGCAGAAGTTCAAGAACTTAAAGCAAATCCTAAAAACCGTGCTGTTGGTACAGTTATCGAAGCTGAATTAGATAAATCACGTGGTCCTTCTGCATCATTATTAGTACAAAATGGTACATTAAATGTTGGTGATGCGATTGTAGTTGGTAATACTTACGGCCGTATCCGTGCAATGGTTAATGACTTAGGTCAAAGAATCAAAACGGCTGGTCCATCAACGCCTGTTGAAATTACAGGTATTAATGATGTGCCACAAGCTGGGGATCGCTTTGTTGTATTTAGTGATGAAAAACAAGCTCGTCGTATTGGTGAATCAAGACACGAAGCTAGCATTGTACAACAACGTCAAGAAAGTAAAAATGTTTCATTAGATAACCTATTTGAACAAATGAAACAAGGTGAAATGAAAGATTTAAACGTTATTATTAAAGGTGATGTTCAAGGTTCTGTTGAAGCTTTAGCTGCATCATTAATGAAAATTGATGTTGAAGGCGTAAATGTTCGTATCATTCATACAGCGGTTGGTGCAATTAATGAGTCAGACGTGACACTTGCTAATGCCTCAAATGGTATTATCATTGGTTTCAATGTTCGTCCAGACAGTGGTGCAAAACGTGCTGCAGAAGCTGAAAATGTTGATATGCGTTTACACAGAGTTATTTATAATGTTATCGAAGAAATTGAATCAGCGATGAAAGGTTTACTTGATCCAGAATTTGAAGAACAAGTTATCGGACAAGCTGAAGTTCGTCAAACATTCAAAGTTTCTAAAGTTGGTACTATTGCTGGATGTTATGTTACTGAAGGTAAAATTACGCGAAATGCTGGTGTACGTATTATTCGTGATGGTATTGTTCAATATGAAGGCGAATTAGATACACTTAAACGTTTCAAAGATGATGCTAAGGAAGTTGCAAAAGGTTATGAATGTGGTATTACAATTGAAAACTACAATGACCTTAAAGAAGGCGATGTTATCGAAGCATTTGAAATGGTTGAAATTAAGCGTTAATTAAATAAATTACAAGCTAAAAGTATAGTTAAGATTGATATGCTCCCTATAAATATTGCACTTTTTAAGTGTCTACTTTATAGGGAGCATATTTGATACTAGCTTTTGGTTTTTTATTAGAATAGATTACCTATTAAAAGTTACGTTAT
>OKEI01000196.1_pt1 | contig 13495 bp, 9 predicted proteins | sample 1613761 | NCBI WGS metagenome assembly OKEI01 (sample SAMN04436875, study PRJEB24849) | human gut metagenome | biome: human gut; feature: NICU; material: stool | host: Homo sapiens | place: USA: Saint Louis, MO | collected 2011-11-15
TGAGAACATTTACAATTAGAAATCAGTATTAATCTGCCATAGATAATTGTATTAATGTAAAAAATAAAATAGAATGAGAATATACGGAAATTTTTTATACATTTATAACCAATTCTGTTAAACTGTGAAGAGTAGAGTTAAAAACGAACTTTTTGTTTATTTTTATTAAAAATGTTCTGTTTTTGAAAATTCGAGTATACATACGATAGGAGTTAAAAAAATGATTGAACGCTATTCTAGAGAAGAAATGTCTAATATTTGGACTGATCAAAATCGCTATGAAGCATGGTTAGAAGTGGAAATTTTAGCATGTGAAGCATGGAGTGAATTAGGACATATACCGAAAGCTGACGTACAAAAAATTCGTCAAAACGCAAAGGTAAATGTCGAACGTGCACAAGAAATTGAACAAGAAACGCGCCATGATGTTGTAGCCTTTACTAGACAAGTTTCTGAAACGCTAGGTGAAGAACGTAAGTGGGTACATTATGGTTTAACTTCTACTGATGTTGTAGATACAGCTTTAAGTTTCGTTATTAAACAAGCAAATGACATTATTGAAAAAGATTTAGAAAGATTTATCGACGTTTTAGCTGAAAAAGCAAAAAATTATAAATATACATTGATGATGGGACGTACACATGGAGTGCATGCAGAACCAACTACATTTGGTGTCAAAATGGCATTGTGGTACACGGAAATGCAACGTAACTTACAACGTTTCAAACAAGTAAGAGAAGAAATTGAAGTAGGGAAAATGAGTGGTGCAGTAGGTACTTTTGCTAACATTCCTCCTGAAATAGAAAGTTATGTGTGTAAACATTTAGGTATTGGCACAGCGCCTGTATCAACGCAAACATTGCAACGCGATCGACATGCATACTATATTGCGACATTAGCATTAATCGCGACGTCACTAGAAAAATTTGCCGTTGAAATTCGTAACCTTCAAAAAACCGAAACAAGAGAAGTTGAAGAAGCATTTGCGAAAGGCCAAAAAGGTTCATCTGCAATGCCTCATAAACGAAATCCAATTGGCTCTGAAAATATCACAGGTATTTCAAGAGTCATTCGTGGTTATATTACTACAGCTTATGAGAATGTGCCATTATGGCATGAAAGAGATATTTCTCATTCTTCTGCTGAGCGTATTATGTTACCAGATGTTACAATAGCACTAGATTATGCATTGAATCGTTTCACAAATATTGTGGACCGTTTAACTGTATTTGAAGATAATATGCGTAATAACATAGATAAAACATTTGGTCTGATTTTCTCACAACGTGTCTTATTAGCATTAATTAATAAAGGTATGGTTCGTGAAGAAGCATACGACAAAGTACAACCAAAAGCGATGATATCTTGGGAAACGAAAACACCGTTCCGTGAATTAATCGAACAAGATGAGTCTATTACAAGTGTTTTAACAAAAGAAGAATTGGATGAATGTTTAGATCCTAAACATCATTTGAATCAAGTTGACACTATTTTCGAACGCGCTGGACTAGCATAAAATTAAATAAAGTAACGATTCAGATTTAATAAAATATAAATCGCTACACTTTAATAGATTAATGCGTTAAAATGACATAAAGAATAAAATTATAGGGGTTGTTTCGATATGCAAATTGAAAAATTACGAGGTGCAGCGTTAGATGAATTGTTTGATGCAATACTAACGTTAGAAAATAGAGAAGAATGTTACCAATTTTTCGATGATTTGTGTACTGTAAATGAAATTCAATCACTGTCTCAAAGATTACAAGTTGCTAAAATGATTAAGCAAGGTTATACCTATGCAACGATTGAACAAGAATCTGGAGCATCGACTGCAACGATTTCTAGAGTGAAGCGTTCATTACAATGGGGTAATGATGCTTATACAATGATTTTAGATCGTATGAATATTGAAACAAATGAATAATAAATGAACGATAAACAATGGTTATCTATCTGCACTAATAAGGTAGATAATCATTGTTTTTTCACGAAAAAATTTACAGAGTAAAAGAACTTAAATTTCATATTAAGTCTTTAGAACTCGACACTTAAAAATGCTATAATCATATGTATGTTAAAAAAGGAGTTTCGGAAAATGTATGACATTAAAAAATGGCGCCATATTTTTAAATTAGACCCAGCTAAACATATTTCAGATGATGATTTAGATGCGATTTGTATGTCTCAAACAGATGCAATTATGATTGGTGGAACTGATGACGTTACTGAAGATAATGTCATTCATTTAATGAGCAGAGTAAGAAGATACCCATTGCCTTTAGTACTTGAAATATCAAACATCGAAAGTGTAATGCCTGGTTTTGATTTTTATTTTGTACCTACAGTACTGAACAGTACAGATGTTGTATTTCACAATGGTACATTATTAGAAGCGCTTAAAACATATGGACATAGTATAGATTTTGAGGAAGTAATATTTGAAGGGTATGTCGTGTGCAATGCTGATAGCAAAGTGGCAAAACATACCAAAGCAAATACAGATTTAACAACAGAAGATTTAGAAGCATATGCCCAAATGGTCAATCATATGTATCGATTACCGGTTATGTATATAGAGTATAGTGGCATTTATGGCGACGTATCAAAGGTTCAAGCTGTCTCAGAACATCTAACAGAAACGCAACTTTTTTATGGTGGCGGTATTTCCTCAGAACAACAAGCGACAGAGATGGCAGCTATTGCAGATACAATTATCGTCGGTGATATTATTTATAAAGATATTAAAAAAGCTTTAAAAACAGTAAAAATAAAGGAGTCTAGTAAATGAATGCGTTATTAAATCATATGAATACAGAGCAAAGTGAAGCTGTAAAGACAACAGAAGGACCATTGTTAATTATGGCAGGTGCTGGTTCAGGGAAGACACGTGTTTTAACACATAGAATTGCTTATTTATTAGACGAAAAAGATGTCTCACCATACAATGTTTTGGCTATTACTTTTACAAATAAAGCTGCAAGAGAAATGAAAGAACGTGTTCAAAAATTAGTAGGTGATCAAGCAGAAGTTATTTGGATGTCAACATTCCACTCAATGTGTGTTCGTATTTTACGTCGTGATGCAGATCGAATTGGTATAGAACGCAATTTTACGATAATTGATCCTACAGACCAAAAATCTGTTATTAAAGACGTCTTAAAAAATGAAAATATTGATAGTAAAAAGTTTGAACCTCGTATGTTTATCGGTGCGATCAGTAATTTGAAAAATGAACTTAAAACACCTGCAGATGCTCAAAAAGAAGCCACAGATTATCACTCGCAAATGGTAGCAACGGTTTATAGTGGATATCAACGCCAATTGTCACGTAATGAAGCGTTAGATTTTGATGACCTTATTATGACAACGATTAACTTATTTGAGCGTGTACCAGAAGTTCTAGAATATTATCAGAACAAATTCCAATATATTCATGTAGATGAGTATCAAGATACTAATAAAGCACAATACACATTAGTTAAATTATTAGCAAGTAAGTTTAAAAACTTATGTGTTGTAGGTGACTCAGATCAGTCAATTTATGGTTGGCGTGGTGCTGATATTCAAAATATCTTATCATTTGAAAAAGACTATCCAGAAGCGAATACAATCTTTTTAGAGCAAAATTATCGTTCGACGAAAACGATTTTAAATGCGGCTAACGAAGTGATTAAAAATAATTCTGAACGTAAGCCAAAAGGACTGTGGACTGCAAATACGAATGGTGAGAAAATTCATTACTATGAAGCAATGACAGAACGTGATGAAGCGGAATTTGTAATACGAGAAATTATGAAGCATCAACGTAATGGTAAGAAATATCAAGATATGGCAATTTTATATAGAACAAATGCACAATCACGTGTACTTGAGGAAACATTCATGAAATCTAATATGCCATACACAATGGTTGGTGGCCAAAAGTTCTATGACCGTAAAGAAATTAAAGATTTATTAAGTTATTTGCGTATAATTGCCAATAGTAATGATGACATTAGTTTGCAACGTATTATTAATGTTCCAAAAAGAGGTGTAGGTCCTTCATCTGTTGAAAAAGTTCAAAACTATGCACTTCAAAACAATATCAGTATGTTTGATGCACTTGGAGAAGCTGATTTTATCGGATTGTCAAAAAAGGTGACACAAGAGTGTCTTAATTTTTACGAGTTAATCCAAAGCTTGATAAAAGAACAAGAATTTTTAGAAATTCATGAAATAGTTGATGAAGTATTACAAAAGTTTGGCTACCGAGAAATGCTTGAACGTGAAAATACATTAGAATCTCGAAGTAGATTAGAAAACATCGATGAATTTATGTCAGTACCAAAAGACTATGAGGAAAATACCCCATTAGAAGAACAGTCATTAATTAACTTTTTAACGGATTTATCGTTAGTAGCTGATATTGATGAGGCAGATACTGAAAATGGCGTAACACTAATGACGATGCACTCGGCTAAGGGTCTTGAATTTCCAATCGTCTTTATAATGGGGATGGAAGAATCTTTATTCCCACATATTAGAGCGATTAAGAGTGAAGATGATCATGAAATGCAAGAAGAACGTCGAATTTGTTATGTAGCAATCACAAGGGCTGAAGAGGTGTTATATATCACTCATGCGACATCAAGAATGTTATTTGGTCGCCCTCAGTCAAATATGCCATCTAGATTTTTAAAGGAAATTCCAGAATCACTATTAGAAAATCATTCAAGTGGCAAACGACAAACGATACAACCTAAGGCAAAACCTTTTGCTAAACGTGGATTTAGTCAACGAACAACGTCAACGAAAAAACAAGTATCGTCATCTGATTGGAATGTAGGTGACAAAGTGATGCATAAAGCTTGGGGAGAAGGTATGGTGAGTAATGTAAACGAGAAAAATGGCTCAATCGAACTAGATATTATCTTTAAATCACAAGGGCCAAAACGTTTGTTAGCGCAATTTGCACCAATTGAAAAAAAGGAGGATTAAGGGATGGCTGATTTATCGTCTCGTGTGAACGAGTTACATGATTTATTAAATCAATACAGTTATGAATACTATGTAGAGGATAATCCATCTGTACCAGATAGTGAATATGACAAATTACTTCATGAACTGATTAAAATAGAAGAGGAGCATCCTGAGTATAAGACTGTAGATTCTCCAACAGTTAGAGTTGGCGGTGAAGCCCAAGCCTCTTTCAATAAAGTCAACCATGACACGCCAATGTTAAGTTTAGGGAATGCATTTAATGAGGATGATTTGAGAAAATTCGACCAACGCATACGTGAACAAATTGGCAACGTTGAATATATGTGCGAATTAAAAATTGATGGCTTAGCAGTATCATTGAAATATGTTGATGGATACTTCGTTCAAGGTTTAACACGTGGTGATGGAACAACAGGTGAAGATATTACCGAAAATTTAAAAACGATTCATGCGATACCTTTGAAAATGAAAGAACCATTAAATGTAGAAGTTCGTGGTGAAGCATATATGCCGAGACGTTCATTTTTACGATTAAATGAAGAAAAAGAAAAAAATGATGAGCAGTTATTTGCAAATCCAAGAAACGCTGCTGCGGGATCATTAAGACAGTTAGATTCTAAATTAACGGCAAAACGAAAGCTAAGCGTATTTATATATAGTGTCAATGATTTCACTGATTTCAATGCGCGTTCGCAAAGTGAAGCATTAGATGAGTTAGATAAATTAGGTTTTACAACGAATAAAAATAGAGCGCGTGTAAATAATATCGATGGTGTTTTAGAGTATATTGGAAAATGGACAAGCCAAAGAGAGTCATTACCTTATGATATTGATGGGATTGTTATTAAGGTTAATGATTTAGATCAACAGGATGAGATGGGATTCACACAAAAATCTCCTAGATGGGCCATTGCTTATAAATTTCCAGCTGAGGAAGTAGTAACTAAATTATTAGATATTGAATTAAGTATTGGACGTACAGGTGTAGTCACACCTACTGCTATTTTAGAACCAGTAAAAGTAGCTGGTACAACTGTATCAAGAGCATCTTTGCACAATGAAGATTTAATTCATGACAGAGATATTCGAATTGGTGATAGTGTTGTAGTAAAAAAAGCAGGTGACATCATACCTGAAGTTGTACGTAGTATTCCAGAACGTAGACCTGAGGATGCTGTCACATATCATATGCCAACCCATTGTCCAAGTTGTGGACATGAATTAGTACGTATTGAAGGCGAAGTAGCACTTCGTTGCATTAATCCAAAATGCCAAGCACAACTTGTTGAAGGATTGATTCACTTTGTATCAAGACAAGCCATGAATATTGATGGTTTAGGCACTAAAATTATTCAACAGCTTTATCAAAGCGAATTAATTAAAGATGTTGCTGATATTTTCTATTTAACAGAAGAAGATTTATTACCTTTAGACAGAATGGGGCAGAAAAAAGTTGATAATTTATTAGCTGCCATTCAACAAGCTAAGGACAACTCTTTAGAAAATTTATTATTTGGTCTAGGTATTAGGCATTTAGGTGTTAAAGCGAGCCAAGTGTTAGCAGAAAAATATGAAACGATAGATCGATTACTAACGGTAACTGAAGCGGAATTAGTAGAAATTCATGATATAGGTGATAAAGTAGCACAATCTGTAGTTACTTATTTAGAAAATGAAGATATTCGTGCTTTAATTCAAAAATTAAAAGATAAACATGTTAATATGATTTATAAAGGTATCAAAACATCAGATATTGAAGGACATCCTGAATTTAGTGGTAAAACGATAGTACTGACTGGTAAGCTACATCAAATGACACGCAATGAAGCATCTAAATGGCTTGCATCACAAGGTGCTAAAGTTACAAGTAGCGTTACTAAAAATACAGATGTCGTTATTGCTGGTGAAGATGCAGGTTCAAAATTAACAAAAGCACAAAGTTTAGGTATTGAAATTTGGACAGAGCAACAATTTGTAGATAAGCAAAATGAATTAAATAGTTAGAGGGGTATGTCGATGAAGCGTACATTAGTATTATTGATTACAGCTATCTTTATACTCGCTGCTTGTGGTAACCATAAGGATGACCAGGCTGGAAAAGATAATCAAAAACATAACAATAGCTCAAATCAAGTAAAAGAAATTGCTACGGATAAAAATGTACAAGGTGATAACTATCGTACATTGTTACCATTTAAAGAAAGCCAGGCAAGAGGACTTTTACAAGATAACATGACAAATAGTTATAATGGCGGCGACTTTGAAGATGGTTTATTGAACTTAAGTAAAGAAGTATTTCCAACAGATAAATATTTGTATCAAGATGGTCAATTTTTGGACAAGAAAACAATTAATGCCTATTTAAATCCTAAGTATACAAAACGTGAAATCGATAAGATGTCTGAAAAAGATAAAAAAGACAAGAAAGCGAATGAAAATTTAGGACTTAATCCATCACACGAAGGTGAAACAGATCCTGAAAAGATTGCAGAAAAATCACCAGCCTATTTATCTAACATTTTAGAGCAAGATTTTTATGGTGGTGGAGATACAAAAGGTAAGAATATTAAAGGTATGACGATTGGTTTAGCTATGAATAGTGTTTATTACTATAAAAAAGAAAAAGATGGACCGACTTTTAGTAAAAAACTAGATGATAGCGAAGTTAAAAAGCAAGGTAAACAAATGGCTAGTGAGATATTATCAAGGTTACGTGAAAATGATGATTTAAAAGATATACCAATTCATTTTGCAATTTATAAGCAATCAAGTGAAGATTCAATCACACCAGGTGAATTTATCACTCAAGCGACTGCAGAAAAGAGTCAAACAAAGCTTAATGAATGGCATAATATCAATGAAAAATCAGCTTTATTACCTTCTTCAACAGCAGCAGATTATGATGAAAATTTAAATAATAATTTCAAGCAATTTAATGATAATTTGCAATCATATTTTTCTAATTTCACACAAGCAGTAGGGAAAGTTAAATTTGTTGATAAAAAGCCACAACGATTAGTAGTAGATTTACCAATCGATTACTATGGACAAGCTGAAACAATTGGTATTACACAGTACGTTACTGAACAAGCGAATAAATATTTCGATAAAATCGATAACTATGAAATTCGTATTAAAGATGGTAACCAACCACGTGCTTTAATTAGTAAGACAAAAGATGACAAAGAACCGCAAGTTCATATTTACAGTAATTAATTGTAAATTAAAGATAATAAAAAGGTACCAATGTTAGTCATAATTTTGATTAACATTAGTACCTTTTTAATTTGTTAAGATTTATGAATTATTTTTCTCTAACGATGTCACGAACTTTGTTTAAGTCAGTTTCAACAAATTCACCAGGTTTTTTAGTAAGTTTACTTACAACATATGTAACGATTACACTTACAATAAATCCAGGAATAATTTCATATAAGCCGAATATTTCGTTGATATGTGCCAATGGTTTAATCCACGCAATCCAAACGATAACGACTAAGGCACCTGAAACCATTCCACTTACAGCACCGGCACGTGTCAAACCTTTCCAGTAAAGTGCAAATAGCACAAGTGGACTGAACGATGCACCAAATCCGGCCCAAGCGTTACCTACTAAGTTTAGAATTGTGTCGTTTGGATTCCATGCAATCGCGATGGCAACAATTGCTACAACTAATACAGATAATCTTCCAATCATAACAAATTCTTTTTGGTGCGTTTTAGCTTTTTCTTCACCACGAATTAATTTATAAAAGTCTTCCGTTAGTGAACTAGATGTTACAAGTAATTGTGAAGAAATCGTGCTCATAATTGCAGCTAGAATCGCAGCAAGTAAGAAACCACCTACAAGAGGATGGAAGAGTACTTGACTCATCACGATGAATAATGTCTCAGGATCTTCTAGTTTAATATGATAAGCAGGTACGAATGCAATACCTGTTAAACCAACAGCCACAGCGCCTAATAAACCAACAGCCATCCAGCTAATACCTAAACGTCTAGCTTTAGGTAGCATCTTGTGTGATTTAATAGACATAAACCTTACAATGATATGAGGTTGACCGAAATAACCTAATCCCCATGAAAATAGAGAGATAATTCCTATAAATGATAACCCTTTAAATAAATTTAAATTTGTAGGTTTCATAGCTGCTACATCATGAAACGTTCCCCAGCCGTTTAAATTCATCATAGCAACAATAGGGACCATAACCATCGCAATTAACATAATGACACCTTGGAAGAAATCTGTAATTGATACAGCTAAATATCCACCAAAGAAAGTATAGAAAATGACAATGAAAGCAACTAATATTAAACCGAAATGATAATCTAATCCAAAAGCACTTTCAAATAATTTACCACCAGATACGAAACCAGAATGTGTATATAATGTAAAGAATACTACGATAATCAATCCAGAAATAATCTTTAACACATTATTTTTATCGTTTAAACGATTTTTAAAGAAATCTGGTAATGTAATTGCATCTCCAGCTAATTCGGTATAAACACGAAGTCTAGGAGCAACAACAAAGTAATTTATATAAGCACCTAATGTTAAACCGATTGTAATCCACATAGCTGATAGACCAGTGCTATAGACAGAACCAGGTAGCCCCATAATCATCCATCCACTCATATCTGAAGCTCCAGCTGATAATGCAGTAATATACGGTCCAATACTACGTCCACCTAACATGTACTCGCTTAGGTTACCAGTTGCTTGCTTGTAACCGTAAAAGCCAATAACGATTAGTATCAAGAAGTAGACGGCAATCATAATATAAGTTTGCCAATTGGCATCTACTTGTTGACTTAATGCTGTCCCCATTGTAAGCATGATAAACACTCCCTTTATTTAATTTATAATTTAGTTACTTGAAAACATTATACATAAAGATAAATGTTTAGAAAAGTAGGAAAATTAAATTTATTCTTTTTGAAATACTTGCATACCAATATAGAAAGCGCTTTCGTATTTTTTGGATATGAGCAAATTTTTATAATTAAAATTGCATAATCATAATATTGAATTGGGTTGTCTAATATTAAAAGAGTGTTGTTTTCATAAAAAATGATTTGATAAACGAATGATAATGTTTATACAGTTTATATGAAATTAAAGTAGCACCTCATAAATACTTAGATTTTTAATTGGAAATTTGATACAATTTAGTGATGAATGACTTAAAGGAGGCTTTTATTAATGACAAAAGTAACACGTGAAGAAGTTGAGCATATCGCGAATCTTGCAAGACTTCAAATTTCTCCTGAAGAAACGGAAGAAATGGCCAACACATTAGAAAGCATTTTAGATTTTGCAAAACAAAATGATAGCGCTGATACAGAAGGCGTTGAACCTACATATCACGTTTTAGATTTACAAAACGTTTTACGTGAAGATAAAGCAATTAAAGGTATTCCGCAAGAATTAGCTTTGAAAAATGCCAAAGAAACAGAAGATGGACAATTTAAAGTGCCTACAATCATGAATGAGGAGGACGCGTAAGATGAGCATTCGCTACGAATCGGTTGAGAATTTATTAACTTTAATAAAAGACAAAAAAATCAAACCATCTGATGTTGTTAAAGATATATATGATGCAATTGAAGAGACTGATCCAACAATTAAGTCTTTTCTAGCGCTGGATAAAGAAAATGCAATCAAAAAAGCGCAAGAATTGGATGAATTACAAGCAAAAGATCAAATGGATGGCAAATTATTTGGTATTCCAATGGGTATAAAAGATAACATTATTACAAACGGATTAGAAACAACATGTGCAAGTAAAATGTTAGAAGGTTTTGTGCCAATTTACGAATCTACTGTAATGGAAAAACTACATAAAGAGAATGCCGTTTTAATCGGTAAATTAAATATGGATGAGTTTGCAATGGGTGGTTCAACAGAAACATCTTATTTCAAAAAAACAGTTAACCCATTTGACCATAAAGCAGTACCAGGTGGTTCATCAGGTGGATCTGCAGCAGCAGTTGCAGCTGGCTTAGTACCATTTAGCTTAGGTTCAGACACAGGTGGTTCAATTAGACAACCGGCTGCATATTGTGGCGTTGTCGGTATGAAACCAACATACGGTCGTGTATCTCGATTTGGATTAGTTGCTTTTGCATCTTCATTAGACCAAATTGGTCCATTGACTCGAAATGTAAAAGATAATGCAATCGTATTAGAAGCTATTTCTGGTGCAGATGTTAATGACTCTACAAGTGCACCAGTTGATGATGTAGACTTTACATCTGAAATTGGTAAAGATATTAAAGGATTAAAAGTTGCATTACCTAAAGAATACTTAGGTGAAGGTGTAGCTGATGACGTAAAAAAAGCAGTTCAAAACGCTGTAGAAACTTTAAAATCTTTAGGTGCTGTCGTTGAGGAAGTATCATTGCCAAATACTAAATTTGGTATTCCATCATATTACGTGATTGCATCATCAGAAGCTTCGTCAAACCTTTCTCGTTTTGACGGAATTCGTTATGGTTATCATTCTAAAGAAGCTCATTCATTAGAAGAATTATATAAAATGTCAAGATCTGAAGGTTTCGGTAAAGAAGTAAAACGTCGTATTTTCTTAGGTACATTTGCATTAAGTTCAGGTTACTATGATGCTTACTATAAAAAATCTCAAAAAGTTAGAACATTGATTAAAAATGACTTTGATAAAGTATTCGAAAATTATGATGTAGTAGTTGGTCCAACAGCGCCTACAACTGCGTTTAATTTAGGTGAAGAAATTGATGATCCATTAACAATGTATGCCAATGATTTATTAACAACACCAGTAAACTTAGCTGGATTACCTGGTATTTCTGTTCCTTGTGGACAATCAAATGGCCGACCAATCGGTTTACAGTTCATTGGTAAACCATTCGATGAAAAAACGTTATATCGTGTCGCTTATCAATATGAAACACAATACAATTTACATGACGTTTATGAAAAATTATAAGGAGTGGAAATCATGCATTTTGAAACAGTTATAGGACTTGAAGTTCACGTAGAGTTAAAAACGGACTCAAAAATGTTTTCTCCATCACCAGCGCATTTTGGAGCAGAACCTAACTCAAATACAAATGTTATCGACTTAGCATATCCAGGTGTCTTACCAGTTGTTAATAAGCGTGCAGTAGACTGGGCAATGCGTGCTGCAATGGCACTAAATATGGAAATCGCAACAGAATCTAAGTTTGACCGTAAGAACTATTTCTATCCAGATAATCCAAAAGCATATCAAATTTCTCAATTTGATCAACCAATTGGTGAAAATGGATATATCGATATCGAAGTCGACGGTGAAACAAAACGAATCGGTATTACTCGTCTTCACATGGAAGAAGATGCTGGTAAGTCAACACATAAAGGTGAGTATTCATTAGTTGACTTGAACCGTCAAGGTACACCGCTAATTGAAATCGTATCTGAACCAGATATTCGTTCACCTAAAGAAGCATATGCATATTTAGAAAAATTACGTTCAATTATTCAATACACTGGTGTATCAGACGTTAAGATGGAAGAGGGATCTTTACGTTGTGATGCTAACATCTCTTTGCGTCCATATGGTCAAGAAAAATTTGGTACTAAAGCCGAATTGAAAAACTTAAACTCATTTAACTATGTACGTAAAGGTTTAGAATATGAAGAAAAACGCCAAGAAGAAGAATTGTTAAATGGTGGAGAAATCGGACAAGAAACACGTCGATTTGATGAATCAACAGGTAAAACAATTTTAATGCGTGTTAAAGAAGGTTCTGATGATTACCGTTACTTCCCAGAGCCTGACATTGTACCTTTATATATTGATGATGCTTGGAAAGAGCGTGTTCGTCAGACAATTCCTGAATTACCAGATGAGCGTAAGGCTAAGTATGTAAATGAATTAGGTTTACCTGCATACGATGCACACGTATTAACTTTGACTAAAGAAATGTCAGATTTCTTTGAATCAACAATTGAACACGGTGCAGATGTTAAATTAACATCTAACTGGTTAATGGGTGGCGTAAACGAATATTTAAATAAAAATCAAGTAGAATTATTAGATACTAAATTAACACCAGAAAATTTAGCAGGTATGATTAAACTTATCGAAGACGGAACAATGAGCAGTAAAATTGCGAAGAAAGTCTTCCCAGAGTTAGCAGCTAAAGGTGGTAATGCTAAACAGATTATGGAAGATAATGGCTTAGTTCAAATTTCTGATGAAGCAACACTTCTAAAATTTGTAAATGAAGCATTAGACAATAACGAACAATCAGTTGAAGATTACAAAAATGGTAAAGGCAAAGCTATGGGCTTCTTAGTTGGTCAAATTATGAAAGCGTCTAAAGGTCAAGCTAATCCACAATTAGTAAATCAACTATTAAAACAAGAATTAGATAAAAGATAATTTAAATCATCAAACTATGAAGATTTAAAAAATAAACCCTTGATTGCTGACTTAGATGCAATCGAGGGTTTATTTATATCTATAGAAGTCATATTACTTTT
>OKEI01000220.1_pt1 | contig 11991 bp, 6 predicted proteins | sample 1613761 | NCBI WGS metagenome assembly OKEI01 (sample SAMN04436875, study PRJEB24849) | human gut metagenome | biome: human gut; feature: NICU; material: stool | host: Homo sapiens | place: USA: Saint Louis, MO | collected 2011-11-15
ATACGAACAAGTTGCCTAATACGACAACGATCCAGTTCGGGGAGCCGGATTCTGCGCCGGCGAGCATCAGCACGACTTCCATCATGGCAGCGTGGCTGACGGCAAATGCACCGATACGAACGAAAGAAAGGGTGTTGGAAAAGTAACTCAGCAAGGTTTCGAAAATCTCGAAAAATCCCTGTACAAAGAACATTGCTTTTCCTTCTTCCATCTTGTTTGCGCGCTTCTGGATCTTCCGCGTCAAAGGTTCCTTGAACAGAATGAGAAGCAGTGGAATGCCGAACATCACTGCAAGGACGATTCCTGCCGGTGTTTTGTGTCCTGTCATAAAAAGTACGATTGTTGCGACTGCGGAAGCATAAAATACAAGGCCAGCCATTCCATTTGCGTCAAACCATGCATTTTCTACATCGTGAGACCGGAGCGCATTGACGATGTGCAGAATCATGGCGAGGATGATCAGCCCCATACCAAACGCTACGGACACGATAAATACAGTGTTCAGCTTACCGATGAACGGCAGTGTGGTCATGTGATCGATCGGCCTTAGCCAGATTGGTTCTATGATATCTTCAAACCCGAAAATACTTCCGAACATAAATCCGAAGATTGTAGAAAATACACCTGCACATGCAATAATTCCGGCAAGCGGTTTTTTCTTAAAATGATAGATCAGAAAACCACCAATCAACAGCAGCAGTCCCTGCCCCACATCACCGAACATAACTCCGAAAATAAAGGAGTAGGTGACAGCAACAAAAATAGTCGGATCGATCTCGTTGTGAGCAGGAAGTCCGTACATGCCGATGAACATTTCAAATGGTTTGAACAGCTTTGGATTCTGCAGCTTGACCGGAGGTTCTCCAAAGTAAGTATTCCGGTCTTCTTCCACGACAACAAATACTTTATCATCGTCTTTGACTTCTTCCATAAAGCGTGTGACATCATCTTCTGACATCCAGCCACAGAGAATATAGTAATCTTCTTTCTGATCCTCCATGCGGGCAGCCATTTTCCGGACATCAAAATTGTGTGCAAGTTCTTCCAGCCGTTGTTTTGATGCGACGATCTGTGGTGCTTTTTGAGCAAGCATATCAGCGGCTTCCTGATTGAGATCATTGATCTTGCGGGAAACCTCTGTGATCTGTCGGTTCAGCTTTTGATAGGCATCTGCTGGTGTTCCTGTATATTCATCGGGGATGGTGATTTTCTCAAAATGCAGAGAGCGGAATACAGCATCTACTTTTTGAGCTTCTCCGGGTGAAACAAAATAGACACCATAGAGATAGCTTTCATCCTGTTCTCCTTTGACAAAAATAGCTCCCAGATCATCCATCAGATACTTCTCCAGACGGCCATATTGTTCAACCGGAATCCGTCCAAATCGATAATTGATGTATTTGTAGTGCAAAATCCGATCCAGTTCTCCATCCAGAGGACGGAATGGTTCAATCAGTTTTTGCTTGTTTAAAAGCGTTTCTGTTTCTTTTTTGAGCGTTTCTTTTTTGGACTGAATTTTCAGGTAAGCCTCATTCGTGGTACGAATCAGCTCAAAAATATCATCCAGACCAAGAGAGGTATCCGGGGAAATTTCATCGGCATTCACCAGATATCCGGCGAATTCTTCGGCTTTGCCAAGTGCATCCTTGTAAGGATTGATCTCCACGAACGGCCGGAGATTATCCACAGTTTTTAATTCTGACAAAGCAGATTCGAGCTGGATCTCATATCTGGACAGATAGAGATCTGTCACCCGGTCGATATCATTTCTTGGGCCGGATATATTGATGAATTTCATTTTTACAATCATTAAATCTTTCCTCCAACATATCCTAAAGTCTCGCCAGAATTTAATCCGTAACGGATACATTCCATGGCGGTGGTCAGTTTTCGAAGTTCTTCTTCTTTTAAAAAGAGATACATGTTGATCGAAGCAATCGAATAGGGATTTTGTCTCCGGTCAGCTGTATATAGATGGTACAGGCAGTCCTCATACATCTGCTCGATCGTTAAGTCCTGCTCAAAATTATAATGTCTTGCGTATGGCGTCTTTTGAAGGACAGCAAAAAACTCATCCATATTAGACGCTTCTGCCATGGCTTTGATCTGCTCCACAGAAATCCGGTAATGAATCGGAATCAAAAGGGAGTAAATATCGGCTTCCTTCAAATTAAAATGCTTCTTGGCCCGGTAGATCCACTGCATATTCAGCAGATCAATCTTGGAGCCGCAGTCTCTGGTGAAAAGCTCCAGTTCTTTTTTCTTCAGAAACTTTTTGCGCTCTTTCCACATGGCGGTAAAATAATAAAGGTTCAATGCAAGATCGTAATCAAACAGGGTGACAGACTGACTGTCTTTTAGTTTTTTCAGCGGTTCGTAATACTCTGTGCCTTTCAGATTTTCTACGAGCTGGTCCGTTGTTCTGGAGGTGATCAGCTTTTCAATGGAAATCTGCGAGTATTTGTCAAAAAACGGTTTCTTGTGATTCAGATCAAATGGTTCCTGATAATGATTGATGACAATGCGCAGGCAGTAATTGATCAGGTCCACCTCATACCGCTTTAAGTAAAGTTTTAAAAACTTTCTCTGATTCGGTCCGCAGAAACGGTAAATCTTTGTGTAATCGTGGTATAGCGAGAGAATCAGCACTTTTTCGATGTTGCCTCTGTGCAGCATGGTCTCATCCATATCCTGAAGTACATCCTGATAGGAAGAATTTGTATTTAAATAGGAAACCAGTTCGGTGACACTTGTAAGAGCTGATATCTCCTCAAACTGTTCATCTGTGAGCAGTCTGGCTTCCATGGCACGCAGCTTGGTGATGATCCCACTGTATTCCAGTAAGTTTCCCATATGTTACACCTCTGTGATTCGTTTTAAAATTTCCTGTGCATAAAGTGTGTGCCTGCTTTCGTATTCTTTCTTGAGTGCAAGTACACAACTGTCGTTTGATTCTGCCTGCTGATCTAAGAGAGTCTGCGTATCTGCTTCCAGAGCTTCCCGGATTTTTTGCAGATGTGCCTGTGTCTCTTGTTCCAGATCCAGATCAAACTGCTTTCGCTTTTCTTCATATTCTTTATCCAGGACGGATTTTTGAAGTTCTGCGTGCTCTGCGATGGCAGATGCGGCAGATTCGATCTCCGTCAATTTGTTAATAATAGACTCCATAAAAAGCCCCCTTTTTAGTCAGAATATATAATACACTATCATACACCTTTTGGCTGAAAAAACAATCACTTTGTCGATTATTTTAACACTTTTTATCAAAAATCATGTGAGAATAATCAAAAATTTAAAGAGCTGTTGAATGGTAAAAAATAGATTTGTACAAAATTATTAAAAATGAACATTAAAAAGCAATATATTATATAAAAATAACAAGAAAACGCTAGAAAATAGGGGAGGGGGTAAAATATAATAAAAATGATAGGTATACTGTGGAAAAATATTTTTCACAGTGTAAATTTGGGGAAAAGCAAGGAGGAACACTATGAAGAAGAAAGGGAAAAAAGGTCTTGCAGTGGCAATGACACTGGCAGTCACCGTAACTTCTGTGCCAATGGCTTTCGCAGCTGATGAAGAAAGTCAGCTTATGACATTACCGGAATGGTCAGGTGAGAAAAAGGCAAAAGAGACTGTCTGGAAGTATGAGAAGCTGGATCAGGCACCGATGAAAGAAAGTGTAAAGGCAAGTTCGGAGAATACGCCAGAACAGTATAATGAGGGACCAGCAAGGCTTGCGTTTGACGGAAGCAATACAACGGCATGGCATACCGCTTATGGAACACATCAAGGACCTTACACAATTGAATGGGGACTTGGTGATACATATAACGTAGGAAAGATTGACTATACCCGCAAAGCAGACGGTGCAAATGGAACTTGGAAGAATATTAAAGTAGAAGCTAAAAAAGCTGATGAAACTTGGGTAGAAGTATGTACCAAAGAGTTACAAGAGACAGCAATGGGGGCAACTACGGAGATTACATTTGAGCCAGTGGAAGCAACAGCATTGAGAGTGACTGTCACAGATAGTTATAATAAAGAAGCTAACAATAAATACGCTTCTGCTGGAGAAATCAATGTTTATAAAGCGACAAAAGATGTGACGCTGGTAGATCCGATCAAAATATTACCAGAGGAAGGAAAGTCCACTACAATGAAAGAGGGCGAAACTCAGACGATGAGATATGAGTTGACTGAGGAAGCTCAGGAAGCAGGTGGAACTGTAAAATGGAGAGTTCAGGAAGGCAGTGTTCTGAATGTAGATGAAAACGGTGTTGTAACAGCAGTAGGAGAAGGAAAAGCGAATGTGTCGGCTGACTATAGGTTGGGCAATACATCTTATAATGCCTATATAGATATCACTGTAGAGAAGGTAGAGGCAGACTGTGTGATCAATCTGAATGGAAAACAGTATACTGCTAATAGTCTGGAAGAAGCGGTGAATCAGTCTGGACAGACCGAGTTGACTAGTGTGAAGTTTGAAAGCGGTGTTATCAGAAAAGAAGATTTTGATTATTTGAAAAAAGTGAAACGTATTCAATATACTTTGAAAGAATTTAGTATTGGCGATGAAGTTGTTTTAAGAGGGCTTGATGGAAATGCAATTCCATTGAAGGCTTTTTATGCATCTTATCCGGGATACAGTTTAGAAAAAGTATATCTTGGAAAAAATGTAAAGGGTCTGAAGATGAACGCATTTGGAATGTGTACCGATATCTCCAGTTTTGAAGCACCTGGCTTGGAATGGATGGATGGCAGTGCATTGGATCGTGTAAATGGATTGACAGAATTTAGCTTACCGTCTTTGAAAGTGGTAGAAAGTCCGTTATTTGGTACAATGAGTAACAGAAAAACAAACACTGTAAAACTGCCGGCAGTGACAGAGCTTGCTAATGATGCGTTCTCAGAATTGACAAAATTAACAACATTAGAACTTGGTGCAACGCCTCCGACTGTACAGATTTCCGGAAGAGATTTGGAATTTGCGTCAGGTGTTGTAGACAGTCTGAAACTTGTGATTCCGGAAGGTGCGTTAGATGCATATAAGGCAAGTCCTGGATATAATGCAGAGCAGAATACATGGTATGGAATCAAACTTTCAGAACCTCAGGAAGAAGTTCATATCAATGCAACGATCAACGGAACAGCTGTTGACGGTGCGAGCCTGGAAAAAGCAGTTGAAAAATCTGGTGTAGCTGTGGATGCGGTGACTTCCTTGACAATCAATTCCGGAAAAGTAACACAGGAAGATCTGGCTTATTTGAAGAGCATTTCAAGACTTGAAACATTCGAAATGAATGTTGGAGACAATCTGCAGTTGATCGGAATGGATGGACAGCCTACAACTGTATTAAGTAAAGATACCGCAGTGATTGAATTTGCACCTAAACGTGCCGGAAGCAGCCGCGCAGATATGACAACACTCACATTGGGCGGTATTACAGAAATTTACAATGGAGGATTAAAAGCATATGACTCTATTGAAACGATTCATATGCCAGATGTTGTTACAGTAGGAGCAAGTGCTTTTGGCTTGGGAGCATGGTTAGAGACATTAGATCTGTCCAGTGCAAAGACAATTGGAGCTAATGCATTTAATGGATGTAAGCGTTTGGAAAGTCTGACAATGAATGCAGTCGAGACACTGGGAGAAGGATCCTTTAAATACACAGATGCGCTTGATAGCCTGACACTTCCTGCTACGATTAAAAATATTGAAGATATTCGATTTGGAATTTGTAAAAATGGAAATAAGAGCGGTGCTAAAATTACAATTTTGGCAACAACTCCACCGACTGTTGACAGTGCGGCATTTACCGGTGTATCTAGTGTGACACGGCCGGCTACTGTGACAGTACCTCAGGGAGCGCTTGCTGCATATGTAGCTCAGGTAAATCCAAAGGCTGATGTAGCGAAAGTACTGAAGAGACAGGATATCAATTGGAATTCGTTGTATTTAAGAGAAGAAGGCTCTTCTTTGGTGGAATATAAGGCAAAATGTGGCACATGGGCAGATCAGTATGCATATGTAGCAACAGGCCAGACGATCACAGCAGATAAGTTGGCGGTTCTGCATAAAGATGATCAGAAGAACTTGAAAGAAAACGAAGAACTTAAAGGCTGGAATACAAAGAAAGATGGTTCCGGTGATATGGTGACAGCAGAAACGGTTGTATCAGAAGAAATGACCGTTTATCCGGTGATCGGAGAAAAAGCAGAAGAGATTCATATCACTGCAAAAGTAAATGGCGGAGAGTCTCTCGGTGGAGAAACTCTTGCAAAAGTAGTAGAAAAAGCAAATACGACAGCAGAAGGAGTTACATCTCTGGTGATTGAGTCCGGAAAAGTAACCCAGGACGATCTTGCAACATTGAAGAGTATGACAAGACTGACAAATCTGGAAATGAATCTGGACGGAGATCTGGAGCTGATTGGTGCAGAAGGAACAGCAACGACAGTATTACCGGCTGAGTTATTCATAAAATCCAGTCTGGAGACAGTTTCCTTGGCAGGATTTACAGAGATTGGAGAAAGCGCTTTTAAGGATACAAAATATCTGGAAAGTGTAACCATTCCGAATGTGACAGTGATTGGAGCCGGAGCATTTGCAAATACAGCGAGACTTGAGAGTATTGAACTTCCTGCAGTGACAGAAATTGGCGCAAGTGCATTTGCAAGAGCTCAGAAATTAGAGACAGTAACAATGCCAAGTGTTGTGACGATCGGAGCGTCAGCATTCGAACATACATTGGTAGAGGATGTAACACTCCCTGCTACGATCACAAGTATTGGATCCAGGGCATTTGTTGGTAAACCAAATGGTAAGAGAGAACTGCATATTACGATTGAAACAGCAACACCACCGACAATTGATGGTTCTTTTGCAACACATGCCGATGCTTATGTGAAAGTTCCAGACGGTTCTCTTGGAGCATATTTGCCGAATCTGGATCTGAGCAAACCATTTAAAAATTCAGGAGATACAAAATGGGGCGGACTTCGCGTGATTGATAATGCGCAGAAACTGCTGACTTATCATGGAGTGAACAGCTGGGATAAGATGTACGCATATGTGGTAAGCGGTACAGCGATCACAGAGAGCAGATTCCCGACTACATTTGAAAATGGAGACAAGATCTTAAGTGGATGGAATACATCAAAAGACGGAACAGGAACACCGGTGGATGCCAACACAGTTGTAACAGAAGATATGACGCTGTATGCACAGTGGAGCGAACCGGCAGTGGATCTGGATGTTGCCGTATCTTATTCAAATGTGGATGAAGCAGGCGAAACAATCTGGACAAATCAGGATGTGACCGTGACTCTGACAGCAAACGAACCTGTTCAGGATATTGAAGGATGGACTCGCGTATCCGATACCGTGCTGACAAAAGCTTACAGCCAGAATGGAACCTATAGCGTTACGGTAGTTTCCAATGACAATCAGCAGAAAGAAGTGACCTACACGGTAGCAGGCATTGACAAACAGGCTCCGAATGTAAGCGTCAAAGGCGAAGGAAATGGAGATCGTTTCCGCAAGATCACAGGAATCGCAGTGCACGATACAGAAGGTGTCAAAGAACTGAAGGTCAATGATACAGTTACAGAGATCAACAGCAAGTACAAATACCTGACAGACATCGAAAAAATCGGTGTAAAAGAAGGAGAAAATACAGCAGTTGTTGTAGATCAGGCAGGAAATGAAAAGACAGTGACATTCCACTATGATACCGTTGCTCCGACATTCCAGTGGATCGTGGACAACAGTAAACTGGAACAGTCCAAAGAAGTACGTCTTGAGACAAGCGAAGAGATCCAGCTTCCGGGTGAAGGATGGTCTCTGAAAGGCCAGGAAAACGGAACTTATGTCTATGTGAAGACCTTTACAGCAAACTGGAAAGACAAAGCATTTACAGTGACAGACCTTGCAGGCAATGTATCAGAACCGCAGTTTGTAGAAGTAAAACGCATCGACAATACAAAACCGGCAGTGGTAGAACTGACACAGGATATCACAGACTGGACCAAGAAAGATGTAACTGTGACGATCAAGACCTCTGTAGACTGTGCAACACCGGAAGGATGGAAGAAAGTCAATAAGAGAACCTTCACAAAAGTATTTACTGCAAGTGGAGAATACAGCGTTACCCTGACAAGTGCAACAGGAGTGACAGGAGATGCGTATGTATTTAGCATTACAAACATTGACAAAGAAGCACCGGTGATTGATTATGCAGCCATTGAAGCAGCAAAGGGATATAAGAGAGAGATCCCGTTGAATGAGGGAGAAGAGTACACAGAAGAACAGCTGACAGAGATGTTCACAAAACCGGAGTGGGTAAAAGATAATTCCGGCACAGCAGCATTTAAAGTAGACAAATGGGGTCTGGAACACGGTCTGGATGGATATCAGCCATTTACATCCAAGACACCTGGTGAATATAAAGTTCGCTTCTATGCATACGATGCAGCTGGAAACAACAGCAGTTTTGATGTTTATGTGAAAGTATTAGAGCCGGAAGTAGAAGAACGCACGACAACAGTAAATTATACGGTATTTATTGATGGCCGTGTTCGTACCGGACAGTGGACACATACAGGAACTGAGACGGGAGAATTTAGATTTGATCTGTCTATGGTAAAAAATCTGCCGGCAAGCTATGAACTGGAAGAGGGAGAAGAAGGATATCGGATGCTGCAGTATGGTGATATGACTTCGGTAACGTTCTACCTTACAATAAAATAAAGAGCAGAGTTTTTAGATTCTGTAAACAGTTTTAAATCCGCCTGAGCAAACGAGGGAAAATAAAATCTCCGTCTGGTCAGGCGGAAATTTTGTATAGAAAAAAATATTTATAAGAATTTTATTTTGGTATATTCTGGTTTTCTGCTATAATATAATGGTCCGTTGAAAGGGCATTTGATTCAGGGGATACAGAAGGGAGTATAAGAGATGAGATTACGTAATATTCCGCGTGCGGAAGGGACAATACAGAGCCATCAGGCAGCAATCAAGCGGCCGGAAGATCAGAAAGGATGCTGGAAGCAGGTGTTTGGAAATGAGAATCCGATCTACATAGAGATCGGCATGGGAAAAGGTCGTTTTCTGTTAAATATGGCAAAGCAATATCCGGATATCAATTTTATCGGGATTGAGAGATATTCCAGTGTATTATTGCGTGCACTGGAAAAGTATGACACAGAAGAGTTTCAGGAACTGACAAATATCCGGTTTGTTTGCATGGATGCAAAAGAACTTTCGGAAGTGTTTGCAAAAGGAGAAGTGGAGCGGATTTATTTGAATTTTTCCGATCCATGGCCGAAGGCACGACATGCAAAGAGAAGACTGACTTCTACAGAATTTTTTGCCCGTTATGACAAGATCCTTGCAGAAGACGGGACAGTGGAGTTTAAGACGGATAACACAGAGCTGTTTAATTTTTCGCTGGAGCAGATCAGAGAATATGGATGGACAGTACTCAGCTATACATACGACTTGCATCATCATGAAGAGATGAATAAAGGAAATATTATGACAGAGTATGAAGAAAAGTTTTCTGCAAAAGGGAATCCGATCAATAAGCTGATCGCAGGAAGAGGCACGGAAACCCCGACAGAGTAAATTCACACCTTTCTCTATGTTGCATACAATAAAAGTGAGGAATACCCACAGTTGGAGAGCGGGCGATGGGGTGGAAAAGAAGTTGGAAAGAGAAGCTGCGTCAGAAAATGTACTGCAAGGCAGGACTGAACAGACAAATATTATGCATAAAACGCTCATTAGAAGAAGTATGTGCGATACTCAATACAGGATGTTGCCGTAAATAATAAAAGTAAAAAGAGTAGGTGTTTGAGATGAAGATCAGAGTAACTGCGAAAAATTATCCACAGGAAGTACTGAGGTCTGAGACACCGGTTCTGGTAGAGTTCTTTGCTGTATGGTGCGGAAAATGCGCTATGATGGAAGATGTGCTGGATGAAATTGCGAAGGAATACGATGGACGTGTGAAGGTGTGTCAGATAGAGATTGAAGAATCAGCAGTTCTGGCAGCAGAATTTGAAGTAGGGATTGTTCCTGCGTTTGTGGTGTTCCGCGATGGAAAACCGGTGAATTATGCCAATGGTGTACTTGCGAAAGATGTTTTGATCAGAATGCTGGAAATCTGAAAAACAGCTTTCGGATGGAGAGAAATTCCTTTCAATCCGGAAGCTGTTGTGTATAATGATGAGAAAATTAAAAAAATTACAAAAAAATAAAAAAATACTTGATTTTTTATAAAGAGTAATATATAATAATTCTTGCGTTACAGATTAAGTAACAACATAAGGATGCGCGATTAGCTCAGTTGGTAGAGCACCTGACTCTTAATCAGGGTGTCCAGGGTTCGAACCCCTGATCGCGCACTTAGAAATCACTGTTTTTGCAGACCAGAAGCTGCGGGGGCGGTGGTTTTTTGTGCGTATTTTTAAGATGGTTCAGTCTTTTCATTATTTTGCCGGAGGTAAGTGTAAGCAACAAAAGTACCATATTTTTTGAGTATTATTTCGGATCTTGAAAATATAATGAGGATATCGGTCTGAATGAACTTGCGGATGGACAAGGCAAAAGGTCTGCTCAAAAAAGGATACAAAGTATACGAAGTAAGTGAAATGGTAGGATACAATAATCATCGCTATTTCACAGATATTTTTAAAAAGTATACAGGCGAGACGCCAAAAAACTACCAGGATCATGTGTATCATCAGGATGCAGAATGAAAAAAAGTTGTTTTTCGTGAAGAAATAGAGAAAAACATTTTGTGTTTTCGTGAAAAAAGTGCTGTATACATTTCTGTTTTTCGTGATATAATAAAGAAAAGCACGGAAAAAAGGGGGATGTATATGGTTTTTAAGCGTAAAGTATACGATAAGCTTTTGGAATGGAAAAAATTATCGGCCGGGGCATCGGCAGTGTTGCTTGAGGGGGCAAGGCGTATTGGAAAAAGTACGATCGTAGAAGAATTTGCGAAAAATGAATATGATGATTATATGATCCTTGATTTTGCAAGAGAGAATAAAGATGTGCGAAATAATTTTATTGAAAATATGGATGATCTGGACAGCTTTTTTCGGAATTTGTTTTTGTTAAAAGGAAAAAGCCTGAATGGAAAAAATTGTGTGATTATTTTTGATGAAGTACAGTTGTTCCCGTATGCAAGACAGGCAATTAAATATTTGGTGGCAGACGGAAGATATGAATATATAGAAACGGGATCCCTGATTTCTATTAGAAAAAATGTAAAAGACATTTTGATTCCGTCAGAAGAATATAGAATAAAGATGTATCCCATGGATTTTGAGGAATATTTATGGGCATTGAACGATACTGTGACGATTCCGGCAATCACAGAAGCATTTCAAAAGCGAAGAGCGCTTGGAGATGCGATCCACAGAAAGATTATGAAAACATTTCGTACTTATATGGTGGTCGGCGGAATGCCACAGGCAGTGGAGGCATTGGTCAGTGGAAAAACTTTTGCACAGATTGATTTTGTAAAGCGCAATATTTTGAGCCTTTATGAAGAAGATCTGTCAAAATATGATAATGAAAACAGAGAAAAAGCTTCTGTGATATATAAGACGCTTCCGGAACAGTTGGAAAATAAAAACTCTCATTTTAAATTTTCTCTTTTGGATAAGAATGCCAGATATCAAAACTATGTAGATGCAGTTAGTTTTATTGCAGAATCAATGATCGGAAATGAATGTATCAATGTAACGAAGCCGGAGGTTTCATTAGAATTGTTTGCGGATAGGAGTAATTTCAAGTTGTATATGGGGGATACCGGACTTTTGGTAACACAGGTTATGAAGAATCGAGATGATTCCGATGAAGATCTGTATAAATCTCTGATCGTTGGAAATTTAGGGATCAATCAGGGGATGATTCTGGAAAATATGGTGGCTCAGATGCTGCGTGCATCCGGGCACGATTTGTATTTT
>OKEI01000237.1_pt1 | contig 11085 bp, 9 predicted proteins | sample 1613761 | NCBI WGS metagenome assembly OKEI01 (sample SAMN04436875, study PRJEB24849) | human gut metagenome | biome: human gut; feature: NICU; material: stool | host: Homo sapiens | place: USA: Saint Louis, MO | collected 2011-11-15
ACACCCAGTTAGAAAAAGCTGAGTTTGATAGTCGTTTGATTGCTACAGGGGACTTGTTTGTGCCCCTCAAAGGTGCGCGTGATGGTCATGACTTTATCGAAACAGCCTTTGAAAATGGCGCTGCTGTAACCCTGTCTGAGAAAGAGGTTGCAAATCATCCCTATATTCTAGTAGATGATGTCTTGACTGCCTTTCAAATCCTAGCTGCCTACTATCTTGAAAAAACAGCAGTTGATGTCTTTGCGGTTACGGGTTCAAATGGTAAAACAACTACCAAGGATATGTTAGCTCACTTGCTATCAACAACCTACAAGACTTACAAAACACAAGGCAACTACAATAATGAGATTGGTCTTCCTTACACGGTTCTTCACATGCCTGAAGGAACAGAAAAGTTGGTTTTGGAGATGGGGCAGGATCACTTGGGAGATATTCATCTCTTGTCTGAATTGGCTCGTCCAAAAACAGCCATCGTGACCTTGGTTGGAGAAGCCCATTTGGCCTTTTTCAAAGACCGTTCTGAGATTGCTAAAGGGAAAATGCAAATTGCAGATGGGATGGCACCTGGTTCCTTGCTTTTAGCGCCAGCTGACACTATTGTAGAGGATTACTTGCCAACTGATAAAAAGGTAGTTCGTTTTGGGAAAGGGGCAGAGTTGGAAATTACAGACTTGGTTGAGCGAAAGGACAGTCTGACCTTTAAGGCTAATTTCTTGGAACAAGCCCTTGATTTGCCAGTGACTGGTAAGTACAATGCCACCAATGCTATGATTGCGTCCTATGTTGCCCTACAAGAAGGGGTTTCAGAGGAGCAAATTCGTCAGGCCTTCCAAAATTTTGAATTGACGCGTAACCGTACCGAGTGGAAGAAAGCAGCCAATGGAGCAGATATCCTATCAGATGTTTACAATGCCAATCCAACTGCTATGAAGCTGATTTTAGAGACTTTCTCTGCCATTCCAGTCAACGAAGGTGGCAAGAAAATTGCTGTTTTAGCGGATATGAAGGAACTTGGTGACCAGTCTGTTCAGCTCCATAACCAGATGATTTTGAGCCTCTCACCAGATGTGCTTGATACCGTGATTTTCTACGGAGAAGACATTGCTGAATTGGCTCAACTGGCTAGTCAAATGTTCCCAATCGGCCACGTTTACTACTTCAAGAAAACAGAAGACCAAGACCAATTTGAAGACTTAGTTAAGCAGGTTAAAGAAAGCCTTGGAGCTAATGACCAAATCCTGCTCAAAGGCTCTAACTCTATGAACCTAGCCAAGTTGGTAGAAAGTTTAGAAAATGAATCCAAGTGATTTTGTCAAACATTTACGTATTTCTAAATCCATTTTTGACAAATAGCATGGTATAATAAAATGCAGGAAAATTTTGAATCATGAGGAAGACTAGATGAATTTATGGGATATTTTCTTTACGACCCAAGCAACAGAACCACCCAAATTTGACCTTTTTTGGTATGTCAGTATATTTACACTTTTAGCCTTAACATTTTTTACAGCCTATCGCTATCGTGAAAAGAAGGTTTGCCAACGATTTTTCCAAATCTTGCAGGCCGTTCAGTTGATCCTCCTTTATGGTTGGTACTGGATCAATCATATGCCGCTATCAGAAAGTTTACCTTTTTATCATTGCCGTATGGCTATGTTTGTGGTGCTTTTGCTTCCTGGTCAGTCTAAATATAGGCAGTATTTTGCATTACTAGGAACATTTGGGACATTAGCAGCCTTTGTTTATCCAGTGCCAGATGCCTATCCTTTCCCACATATTGCGATTTTATCCTTTATCTTTGGCCACTTAGCTCTCTTGGGGAACTCTCTAGTTTATCTATTGAGACAGTATAACGCGCGATTGCTGGATGTGAAGGGAATTTTTCTCATGACCTTTGCACTAAATGCCTTGATTTTTGTGGTCAATTTAGTAACAGGTGGCGATTACGGATTCTTGACAAAACCACCATTGGTTGGAGACCATGGCTTAGTAGCCAATTATTTGATTGTTTCTCTGGCCTTGGCAGCGGCGATTACATTGACAAAGAAAATCTTGGAACTATTTTTAGAACAAGAAGCAGAAAAAATGATTGCAAAGAAAGCTTAGAAATGAGCTTTCTTTTTTTCATAAATCTGATTTTTGATAACTTGTTTGGAAAATACAAAAATATGATGAGCGAATGTAAAAAAATGGTAAGTAAATTTAGGAAAAACTAAGCACGATTGGATTTTTTGTGTTATAATATTCTGTGAATAGCTATGCCCTGTTTTAGCTATATTGAATAGAAGTTTGAAACTTGGAAGAGAGAGGATGCGATGTAATGGCTAGAGATGGTTTTTTTACAGGCTTAGATATCGGAACCAATTCGATTAAGGTGTTGGTTGCCGAGCTTAGAAATGGTGAACTAAATGTAATTGGTGTAAGTAATGCCAAGAGTAAAGGTGTAAAGGATGGGATTATCGTTGATATTGAAGCAGCAGCAACTGCTATCAAGTCAGCTATTTCCCAAGCAGAAGAGAAAGCTGGCATTTCAATCAAATCAGTGAATGTTGGTTTGCCTGGAAATCTTTTGCAAGTAGAACCAACTCAAGGAATGATTCCAGTTACATCTGATACAAAAGAAATTACAGATCAAGATGTTGAAAATGTTGTTAAATCAGCCTTGACAAAGAGTATGACACCAGATCGTGAAGTCATTACTTTTATTCCTGAAGAATTTATCGTAGATGGCTTCCAAGGTATTCGTGACCCACGTGGTATGATGGGGGTTCGTCTTGAAATGCGTGGTTTGCTTTACACAGGTCCACGTACTATTCTTCACAATTTACGCAAGACAGTTGAGCGCTCAGGTGTTCAGGTTGAAAATATTATTATTTCACCATTGGCTTTGGTTCGTTCAGTCTTGAATGAAGGAGAGCGTGAATTTGGAGCTACGGTGATTGATATGGGAGCAGGTCAAACAACTGTTGCTACAATCCGTAACCAAGAACTCCAGTTTACAAATATTCTTCAAGAAGGTGGAGATTATGTCACAAAAGATATCTCTAAAGTCTTGAAGACTTCACAAAAACTAGCTGAAGGATTGAAATTGAACTATGGTGAAGCCTACCCTTCACTTGCAAGTAATGAAACCTTCCAAGTTGAAGTAATTGGTGAAGTAGAGCCTGTAGAAGTTACAGAAAGCTACCTAGCAGAGATTATTTCAGCCCGCATTAAGCACATTTTTGAACAAATCAAACAAGAGTTGGAAAGAAGACATTTGTTGGATCTTCCAGGTGGGATTGTTCTGATTGGTGGAAATGCTATTTTACCAGGTATTGTAGAACTTGCACAGGAAGTATTTGGCGTTGGTGTCAAACTTTACGTTCCAAATCAAGTTGGAATCCGTAATCCTGCCTTCGCTCATGTGATTAGCTTGTCTGAATTTGCTGGTCAATTGACTGAGGTGCATTTATTAGCACAACGAGCAGTTAAGGGTGAGGATACTTTGCGTCACCAACCAATTAATTTTGGTGGGATGATTCAACGCGTTACGCAGGTAGCACAACCTACCCCTATTCAACCAGTTCAAAATACTGAGGTAGAGCAGTCAGCTTCTACGAACGTAGTTGCTCCGAAAGAAGATAAAGTATCTTCTCAAAATAAACCAAAAATCGCAGATCGTTTCCGTGGCTTAATCGGAAGCATGTTTGATGAATAAAAGAGGAAAAATAAACTATGACATTTTCATTTGATACAGCAGCAGCTCAAGGTGCAGTTATTAAAGTAATCGGTGTTGGTGGAGGTGGTGGTAACGCCATTAACCGCATGGTTGACGAAGGTGTTGCAGGCGTAGAATTTATCGCAGCAAACACAGATGTACAAGCTTTGAGTAGTACAAAAGCTGAGACTGTAATTCAGTTAGGCCCTAAATTGACTCGTGGTTTGGGTGCTGGCGGTCGACCTGAAGTTGGTCAAAAGGCAGCTGAAGAAAGCGAAGAAGCCTTGACTCAAGCTATTACTGGAGCAGATATGTTCTTCATTACTGCAGGTATGGGAGGTGGCTCTGGTACTGGTGCAGCTCCTGTTATTGCCCGCATTGCTAAAGATTTAGGTGCTCTTACAGTTGGTGTTGTGACACGTCCTTTTGGTTTCGAAGGAAGCAAACGTGGTCAGTACGCTGTAGAAGGAATCAATCAACTTCGTGAGCATGTAGATACTCTATTGATTATTTCAAACAACAACTTGCTTGAAATTGTTGATAAGAAAACTCCACTTCTTGAAGCTCTTAGCGAAGCAGATAACGTACTTCGCCAAGGTGTTCAAGGGATTACTGACTTGATCACAAATCCTGGTTTGATTAACCTTGACTTTGCCGATGTGAAAACAGTTATGGCAAATAAAGGAAACGCCCTAATGGGTATCGGTATCGGTAGTGGTGAAGAACGTGTGGTAGAAGCAGCTCGTAAGGCAATCTACTCACCACTTCTTGAAACAACTATTGACGGTGCTGAGGATGTCATCGTCAACGTTACTGGTGGTCTCGACTTGACTTTGATTGAGGCAGAAGAAGCTTCAGAGATCGTCAACCAAGCTGCTGGCCAAGGAGTGAATATCTGGCTCGGAACATCTATCGATGAAAACATGAAAGATGAAATCCGTGTTACAGTTGTGGCAACTGGTGTTCGCCAAGATCGTGTTGAAAAAGTTGTTGGTCATGCACCAAGACAAACTGTTCGTCATGAGCAAGCAAGTCCTAGCCATGCACACAATCATAATCGTCACTTTGATATGGCTGAAACTGCAGAAATTCCAAGTCCAGCACCTCGCCGTACAGAAACTTCTCAAACTTCAGCATTTGGTGATTGGGACTTGCGTCGTGAGACAATTGTTCGTCCGACTGATTCAGTTGTATCACCAGTTGAACGTTTCGAAGCACCATCTTTACACGATGAGGATGAATTAGACACTCCTCCATTTTTCAAAAATCGTTAAGTAAATGAATTTGAAAGAAAATACAGAACGTGTTTTTCAACAAATAAAAGATGCAAGTCAGCAGTCAGGAAGAGAAACCAATTCTGTTTCGGTTGTTGCTGTTACAAAATATGTAGACGTACCGACAGCGGAGGCTTTGCTTCCGCTAGGTGTGCATCATATTGGTGAAAATCGTGTGGATAAATTTCTTGAGAAATATGAAGCTTTAAAAGATAGAAATATTACCTGGCATTTGATTGGAACCTTGCAAAGACGCAAGGTCAAAGACGTCATTCAGTATGTTGATTATTTCCACGCTTTGGATTCATTAAAGCTAGCAGAGGAAATTCAAAAAAGAAGTGACCGAGTTGTTAAGTGTTTCTTACAAGTAAATATCTCAAGGGAAGAGAGCAAACATGGTTTTTCAAGGGAAGAACTATTAGAGTTCTTGCCGGAATTAGCAACCTTAGATAAAATCGAATATGTCGGCTTGATGACCATGGCTCCTTTTGAAGCTAGTAGTGATGAGTTGAAAGAAATTTTTAAAGCTACGCAGGATTTGCAACTAGAAATTAGAGAAAAACAAATTCCCAATATGCCAATGACGGACTTGAGTATGGGTATGAGTCGCGACTACAAGGAAGCGATTGAATTTGGCTCAACATTTGTCAGAATTGGTACAGCATTTTTTAAATAGGAAAGAAATATGTCTTTAAAAGATAGATTTGATAAATTTATAGATTATTTTACAGAAGATGGAGAAGATGTTGGTACTGCATACCAGCCTAAAGCTGAAGAGCCGATTGTGACTCCAGTCCCTTCTGTTCAAGAGTTGCCTCAACAAGCTGCTAGTACGCCATCTAAAGATAAAAACATCACTCGTCTTCATGCCCGTCAACAAGAGTTAGCTATGCAAAGTCAACGTTCTACTGATAAGGTGACAATTGATGTTCGTTATCCACGTAAATACGAAGATGCCACAGATATTGTTGATTTATTAGCTGGTAACGAAAGTATTTTGATTGATTTCCAATATATGACAGAAGTTCAAGCACGTCGTTGTTTGGACTATCTGGATGGGGCGCGCCACGTTTTAGCTGGTAACATGAAAAAGGTAGCATCTACTATGTACCTGCTGACACCAGTTGATGTTGTCGTCAATATTGAAGATATCAAAATTCCAGATGAATCACAAAATGGTGAATTTGGCTTTGATATGAAACGTACGAGAGTAAGATAATGATCTTTCTCATTCGTTTTGTTCAAAATGCAGTGGATATCTATTCACTGATTTTAATCGTGTTTGCTCTGATGTCTTGGTTTCCCAATGCTTATGAATCACGTCTTGGACGCTTGATTATTAGTTTAGTGAAACCGATAGTAGCTCCCTTGCAACGTTTACCCCTCCAGATTGCAGGTCTTGATTTGTCTGTCTGGATTGCGGTATTACTAGTTCACTTCTTAGGGGAACAGTTGATTCGACTTTTAGTGATCTTTCTATGAACAAGATGATTTATCAACACTTTTCTAAGAATGATTCGTCTTTTATTGATAAGGGAGTAGAATGGATAAAAAAGGTAGAAGATTCCTATTCTCCTTTTTTAACACACTTTGTAAATCCCCATCAAGAAAAGATTTTAAAGGTGCTAGCATCAACCAACGGCATCTCCTACATGAGCAGTCGGCAGTTTCTTGAAACTGAATATGTACGGGTTCTCCTGTATCCTGATTATTTTGAGCCAGAATTCTCTGATTTTGAACTTTCCTTGCAAGAAATTGTCTATCCTAATAAGTTTGAGCGGTTAACACATGCAAAAATATTAGGAACTGTTTTAAACAAGCTAGGAATTGATAGGAAGCTATTTGGTGATATCTTAGTCAACGAAGAGAGAGCACAGATTATCATTAATCGACAGTTTACTCTCCTTTTTCAAGACGGCATTACGAAAATTGCTCGGTTACCGGTTCGTCTAGAAGAACGGGATTTTACTGAGAGAATTGCTACAGTAGAAGATTATCAAGAATTAGATATTTGTATTGCTAGTTCTAGATTAGATGGTTTTCTAGCAGGTGTCTTAAAGCTGTCTAGAAATCAGGCAAGTCAGTTAATTGAAAAACAGGCAGTCCAAGTTAATTACCATTTAGTTGAAAAATCAGATTATGCAGTTCAAGTTGGTGATTTGATTAGTGTGAGGAAATTTGGTCGATTGAAACTTGTTAGAGATAATGGGCAAACAAAAAAAGATAAAAAGAAATTAACGGTCCAATTATTATTAAGTAAGTGAGGAATAATATGCCAATTACATCGTTAGAAATCAAAGATAAAACCTTTGGTACAAGATTTAGAGGTTTTGATCCAGAAGAAGTTGAAGAATTTCTTGAAATTATTGTTCGTGATTATGAAGATTTAGTTCGAAGCAATCATGATAAAGAGTTGCATATCAAGAGCTTGGAAGAACGTTTGTCTTACTTTGATGAGATGAAAGATTCTTTGAGTCAATCAGTATTGATTGCTCAAGATACGGCAGAGCGTGTGAAACAAGCTGCTCAAGATCGTTCTAATAATATTATCCAACAGGCAGAGCAAGATGCCCAACGTTTGCTTGAAGAAGCAAAATATAAGGCTAATGAGATTTTGCGTCAAGCTACTGATAATGCTAAGAAAGTTGCTGTTGAGACTGAAGAATTGAAGAACAAAAGCCGTGTCTTCCACCAACGTCTCAAATCTACAATTGAGAGTCAGTTAGCAATTGTTGAATCATCAGATTGGGAAGATATTCTGCGCCCAACAGCTACCTATCTTCAGACAAGTGATGAAGCATTTAAAGAAGTTGTTGGTGAAGTTCTTGGTGAATCGGTATATTCACAACCAGAAGAAGAACCAATCGATATGACTCGTCAATTTACACCTGAAGAAATGGCTGAGTTACAAGCTCGAATTGAGGCTGGTAATAGAGAATTAGCTGAATTTGAAGCTCAACAAGATCATTATGTAGAAGAACATTTAGAGCCAGTTGAAGTCGAAGGCCCTTCATCGAATGAGGAAGATACAAATAAAGAATCTGTCCTAATCTTATAATGAATAGTGATATGTGAGAACAATATTTTATCCTTATATTTCCAGCGAGCAGGAGATGGTGTGAGTCCTGCATTCCCTAATGATAAGATTATCCTCTCAAAAACTCAAGTCTGAAGTTAGTAGGATTTGACGTTTCCCACGTTACGGGATAAGAGGGAGAAAGACTAAATCTTTTTCCGAATAAAGGTGGTACCACGATTTTCGTCCTTTTTGGCAGTCGTGGTTTTTAATTTGTTATTATTTATAAAGGAGATACCATGAAACTCAAAGATACCCTTAACCTTGGGAAAACAGCTTTCCCAATGCGTGCAGGACTTCCTACCAAAGAGCCAGTTTGGCAAAAGGAATGGGAAGATGCAAAACTTTACCAACGTCGTCAAGAATTGAACCAAGGAAAACCTCATTTCACCTTGCATGATGGCCCTCCATACGCGAACGGAAATATCCACGTTGGACACGCTATGAACAAGATTTCAAAAGATATCATTGTTCGTTCAAAATCAATGTCAGGATTTTATGCTCCTTATATTCCAGGTTGGGATACTCATGGTCTGCCAATCGAGCAAGTTTTGGCAAAACAAGGTGTCAAACGTAAAGAAATGGACTTGGTTGAGTACTTGAAACTTTGCCGTGAATACGCTCTTTCTCAAGTAGATAAACAACGTGAAGACTTTAAACGTTTAGGTGTTTCTGGTGACTGGGAAAATCCATATGTGACTTTGACTCCTGACTATGAAGCAGCTCAAATCCGTGTATTTGGAGAGATGGCTAACAAAGGTTATATCTACCGTGGTGCCAAGCCAGTTTACTGGTCTTGGTCATCTGAGTCTGCCCTTGCTGAAGCAGAGATTGAATACCATGACTTGGTTTCAACTTCCCTTTACTATGCCAACAAGGTAAAAGATGGCAAAGGTGTTCTAGATACAGATACTTATATCGTAGTCTGGACAACAACTCCATTTACCATCACAGCTTCTCGTGGTTTGACTGTTGGTGCAGATATTGATTACGTTTTGGTTCAACCTGCTGGTGAAGCTCGTAAGTTTGTGGTTGCTGCAGAATTATTGACTAGCTTGTCTGAGAAGTTTGGCTGGGTTGATGTTCAAGTTTTGGCAACTTACCGTGGTCAAGAACTCAACCACATCGTAACAGAACATCCATGGGATATAGCTGTAGATGAATTGGTTATCCTTGGTGACCACGTTACAACTGACTCTGGTACTGGTATTGTCCATACAGCCCCTGGTTTTGGTGAGGACGACTACAATGTTGGTATTGCTAATGATCTTGAAGTCGCAGTGACTGTTGACGAACGTGGTATCATGATGAAGAATGCTGGTCCTGAGTTTGAAGGTCAATTCTATGAAAAGGTAGTTCCAACTGTTATTGAGAAACTTGGTAACCTCCTTCTTGCCCAAGAAGAAATCTCTCACTCATACCCATTTGACTGGCGTACTAAGAAACCAATCATCTGGCGTGCAGTACCACAATGGTTTGCCTCAGTTTCTAAATTCCGTCAAGAAATCTTGGATGAAATTGAAAAGGTTAAATTCCACTCAGAATGGGGTAAAGTCCGTCTTTACAATATGATCCGCGACCGTGGCGACTGGGTTATCTCTCGTCAACGTGCTTGGGGTGTTCCACTTCCAATCTTCTACGCTGAAGATGGTACAGCGATCATGACTGCTGAAACGATTGAACACGTGGCTCAACTCTTTGAGGAACATGGTTCAAGCATTTGGTGGGAACGTGATGCTAAGGACCTCTTGCCAGAAGGATTTACTCATCCAGGTTCACCAAATGGCGAGTTCAAAAAAGAAACTGATATCATGGACGTTTGGTTTGACTCAGGTTCATCATGGAATGGAGTTGTTGTAAATCGTCCTGAGTTGACTTATCCAGCAGACCTTTACCTAGAAGGTTCTGACCAATACCGTGGTTGGTTCAACTCATCACTCATCACATCTGTTGCCAACCATGGCGTAGCACCTTACAAACAAATTCTGTCACAAGGTTTTGCCCTTGATGGTAAAGGTGAGAAGATGTCTAAATCTCTTGGAAATACCATTGCTCCAAGTGATGTTGAAAAACAATTTGGTGCAGAAATCTTGCGTCTTTGGGTAACAAGTGTAGACTCAAGCAACGACGTGCGTATCTCTATGGATATCTTGAGCCAAGTCTCTGAAACTTACCGTAAGATCCGTAACACTCTTCGTTTCTTGATTGCCAATACTTCTGACTTTAACCCAGCTCAAGATTCAGTAGCTTATGAAGAACTACGTTCAGTTGATAAGTACATGACTATTCGCTTTAACCAGCTTGTTAAGACCATTCGTGATGCTTATGCAAACTTTGAATTCTTGACAATCTATAAGGCCTTGGTGAACTTTATCAACGTTGACTTGTCAGCCTTCTACCTTGATTTTGCTAAAGATGTTGTTTACATCGAAGGTGCCAAATCATTGGAACGCCGTCAAATGCAGACTGTCTTCTATGACATTCTTGTCAAAATCACCAAACTCTTGACACCAATTCTTCCTCACACAGCAGAGGAAATCTGGTCATACCTTGAGTTTGAAACAGAAGACTTCGTTCAATTGTCAGAATTGCCAGAAGCACAAACTTTTGCTAACCAAGAAGAAATCTTGGATACATGGGCTGCCTTCATGGACTTCCGTGGACAAGCTCAAAAAGCCTTGGAAGAAGCGCGTAATGCCAAAGTTATCGGTAAATCACTTGAAGCACACTTGACAGTTTATCCAAACGAAGTGGTGAAAACTCTACTTGAAGCAGTAAACAGCAATGTGGCTCAACTTTTGATTGTGTCTGAATTGACCATCGCAGAAGGACCAGCTCCAGAATCTGCCGTTAGCTTCGAAGATGTGGCCTTCACAGTAGAACGCGCTGCAGGTGATGTATGTGACCGTTGCCGTCGTATCGACCCAACGACAGCAGAACGAAGCTACCACGCAGTCATCTGTGACCACTGTGCAAGCATCGTAGAAGAAAACTTTGCGGACGCAGTCGCAGAAGTATTTGAAGAGAAATAATCG
>OKEI01000238.1_pt1 | contig 10999 bp, 6 predicted proteins | sample 1613761 | NCBI WGS metagenome assembly OKEI01 (sample SAMN04436875, study PRJEB24849) | human gut metagenome | biome: human gut; feature: NICU; material: stool | host: Homo sapiens | place: USA: Saint Louis, MO | collected 2011-11-15
ATCTCTAAAGTCATTATCGTATCTATCTGGCACACCATCATTGTCCAAATCTTTTGCAAGCGGATCATAGACATTACCATCGCCATCTCTTTCAAGACCTAATGCGTTTTTAAGGGCATTATCATCAATAGATACAAACTCTCCAATTTATCAAATTCTTAATTATCTATTATTATATCATATTTCTATAGAAAACGCTCACTTCCTTTTATTTCAGTGCACTTTTGATCTTTTTCTTGGTGATGATGCGGTCGTTTTTGTTGGCTAGGGATTTGAGTCTGGCTTCGAGCAGGATTTTTCGGCCTGCTTCGTTGCGGGTGTATACGAGTTGGTAGTTGCCTATGTGTGGTGCGACGGCATTTTGGAAGAGCTGGGCATCTTCCTTGCGTTTTTCAAAGAGGCTAGGAACTACAAAATACTTGGACTGACCTGCTGGTGCTTTTTTAGCGACTAAGAGGTAGCGTTGATTGTCCACTGGGGCAAAGAATTCTCCTAAGACCTTGGAAAAAAGTTCCTTGTCTCGCATACTGCCACCTTTTAGATAGGCAAAGACATTAAAGCTGTCCTTGTCCTCATCGACCTGCACGCGCGACTGTTCATCAGACAAATACCCAGCAGTCACCATGGCTTTGCGAATAGCCTCCCCAATCTGGCGCAAGCGTTTATAAGGACTCTTGTAGCTGTAATAGCGAAAGGCTGTAATGGCTAGGAAGAGGACACAAAGAGCTGTCAACCATGGCAAGGCAAAGAAGGTTAGTCGAACGACATAAGCTAGGAGACTAATGGCAAATACCATCAGAGCGTAGCGAAGCCACTTTTCAGCATCCGCTAAGGCAAGCAGAGGGATTCGTTTACTGTCGGTCGTCACTTCATTGACAATCTCAATCTTGTCAGCAACAATGAGAAATTCCTGCCATTTTTTACGAAGGGAGGCACGATCTTTGGATAGTTCCATGATCTTCTCGTTATAGTCTTCGAGTTTCTTTTTCTTAAATGGGAACTCAGGAAAGTTCAAGCGATCCAGACCTGTTTCAATGGTATCTTCCTTATAAGACAAGCCAAGGAAATGGTCCATACGACGGGCAAGGGTTTGTAAGTCCTGATATGGATTGAGGTCCAGTTCTTCTTGATCCTCCTTAGAAAAGGCTGGAGTTTTGTAAGGTTTGATGGCTACTAGGTGCCAGATATTGCTGGTCTTATCTGGATGTCCTGGCCAGATACGGATAGCACGGCCTCGCATCTGATTACTGAGCATAAAGCTTCCGACAAAACTTCCGAGGATGAGAGAGTTGACGCAAGGCGCATCCCATCCTTCTCCCAGAGAGACTTAGTTCCGACCAAGACCTGGATAGAACCACGTTGGAAGAGTTCGGTCACTGCTGCGACCATCCCCTTAAAGCTGGATGGAAAGCCTACTTGGAGATAAGTACCTTGATCGAGTTTTCCAATGGCAGAGAAGCTTAAGCTAGTGTTTGGGATGAGTGCTTCAAGTTCTGCCTTGACACTAGCCGGTATGATCACGACACTACCAGAAAGGACTGCTATCGGGACAGACAAGCCTTGCTTTTGTGCACTTCTGCGAATGGTTTCAAAGTAAGGGAGGACACCTAATTGCGTGATTGGTGCTTGGTCATCTCCCAGATAACTGGCAAAATCCTTACGGATATAGTCCGCCAAGACCAACTGTCTCAAGTCCTTTCCTAGACTGGCATACTCGGTTTCAAAGATAGATGCAATCCCAGCTAGTTTTCCTAGAGATTGGTTGAGGATTTGGTCATTGGCCTTGGATTTGACCAAGAAAACCTGATGTTTTTCAATCAGTCCTCTTGATTTCAGTTCTGCTTCTATCTTTTTCTTTGTCTCCTGCGGATCCTCATACCAGTCAGGAGTCTGATAGAGAAGGCCTTGCAAGAGAACTTCTAACCAATAATAATTGAGAGCAGGCAAGCCTTCAGCTCCCAGTAAATCTCGTAGATGCTTGGGAATTTCCTGTTTTTGAGCTTGTAGATAAATGAGGAGTGCTGAGAGATACTTGGGATCTTCAAGGAGAAGATCCGCAGAAATTTTCCCTTTGAGAACCTTGGAACTCCGAATCAACTCTTGGAAGTCAGGATCAAGGACTAGTTGACTGACATACTGCCACTTGGTGTCTTCAAACTCCTCCAAGCGCTTGTCCTCTTCCTTGGTCGGAAAACAGATATAGACAAAGTCCTGATGAGGGCAAAGAGTGTCTTCCTTAACCAGTTCTGGCACTGTGATTTCTTGGTCAATCTCACCACACATCTGGAGATAGCGATCCCAGAGTTCTGGTTCACTGTCATAAGGCGGTGTCGCAGTGAGAGAGATGACTTGCAGTTGCTGGTAGTTTTTACGGAAGTCTTCTAGACTTTTCCACCATTCATTTCTCAAGTGATGGCATTCGTCCAGACAGAGAGTTTCTACACCCCTTTCCTTGAGTCTGCCAAGCAGGTCAAAGCCTATAAAGTCCTCAACCTCGCCGTTATCTTCTTGAGATTGCACCTGTTGCATAGCACTGTGAAAGGCTTGGTAGGTGGCGATGGTGATTTGCTTCATGTCCTTGAGATTTTGAGACACGAGACTTGTGACCTGGTTCTCATCCTCTAAAAAGGCCTGGCGAATCCTATCCACCCATTGTTCTCGGATGGTCACCGTCGGTACCAAAACGAGAGCAGGCTTATCAAAGCGGGCAATCAACTCGATCCCTATAGTTGTTTTCCCTGAACCTGGTGCTGCCACCAAGTGAACATGCCCATCTGCTTGGTATTCTTGGAAGTTTTCCAAGACCTGTTTTTGGTAGTTGCGCCAAGTCCCATTAAACTTTAATCCCAACATGATTCTTCCTCAATCTAATTTAGCATTTGATTATTTCCATTTTACCATAATTATTCTACCTCTAGACACTCAGATAGTTTAAAACCGTAAATTATGGTATAGTAGAGTTATACTATCTATGAGGAGTTTACATGTCACAGGATAAACAAATGAAAGCTGTTTCTCCCCTTTTACAGCAAGTTATCAACATCTCATCGATTGTCGGTGGGGTTGGGAGTTTGATTTTCTGTATTTGGGCTTATCAGGCTGGGATTTTACAGTCTAAGGAAACCCTCTCTGCTTTTATCCAGCAGGCAGGTATCTGGGGTCCACCTCTCTTTATCTTTTTACAGATTTTACAAACGGTCGTCCCTATCATTCCTGGGGCCTTGACCTCGGTGGCTGGGGTCTTTATCTACGGCCACATCATCGGTACGATCTACAACTATATCGGCATCGTGATTGGCTGTGCCATTATCTTTTATCTGGTGCGCCTCTACGGAGCTGCCTTTGTCCAGTCTGTCGTCAGCAAGCGCACCTATGACAAGTATATCGGTTGGTTGGATAAGGGCAATCGTTTTGACCGTTTCTTTATTTTTATGATGATTTGGCCCATTAGTCCAGCTGACTTTCTCTGTATGCTAGCTGCCCTGACCAAGATGAGCTTCAAGCGCTATATGACCATCATCATTCTGACTAAGCCCTTTACCCTCGTGGTTTATACCTACGGTCTGACCTATATTATCGACTTCTTCTGGCAAATGCTTTGACATGTAAAAAATCCGTTTGGTTTCCCAAGCGGATTTTGTGTTTTATTTTGAAACTTCTTTTGCAAGAACAAAGTTTCCAAGAGTAGCAGAACCATTTCCTGCTACTGCTGGCGTCACGATGTAGTCACGCACATCAGGTACTGGTAGGTAACCATTGAGAAGAGCTGTAAATTTCTCACGGACACGGTCCAGCATATGTTGTTGAGCCATGACCCCTCCACCAAAGACAATCACGTCTGGTCGGAAAGTCACTGTCGCATTAACCGCAGCTTGAGCGATATAGTAGGCTTGAACATCCCAAACAGGGTTGTTGAGTTCAATATTTTCCCCACGAACACCTGTACGAGCTTCCAAACTTGGACCAGCTGCATAGCCTTCCAAACATCCCTTATGGAAAGGACAAACACCCTTAAACTCTTTTTCAATATCCATTGGGTGTCTAGCTACATAGTAATGACCCATTTCAGGGTGACCCACACCACCGATAAACTCACCACGTTGGATGACACCTGCACCGATACCTGTACCGATTGTGTAGTAAACCAAGTTTTCGATACGGCCACCAGCATTGTTACGGGCAACCACTTCACCATATGCAGAGCTGTTTACGTCGGTTGTGAAGTACATTGGCACGTTAAGGGCACGACGAAGGGCACCAAGCAAGTCCACATTTGCCCAGTTTGGTTTTGGAGTTGTTGTGATAAAGCCATAAGTTTTTGAGTTTTTATCAATATCAATCGGACCAAATGAACCAACTGCAAGACCAGCAAGGTTGTCGAATTTTGAGAAGAACTCAATGGTTTTATCGATTGTTTCGATTGGAGTTGTTGTTGGAAATTGTGTTTTTTCCACAACATTAAAGTTTTCATCACCGACAGCACAGACAAATTTTGTACCGCCCGCTTCCAAGCTTCCATATAATTTTGTCATGATAAACCTCTTGTTTTTATTTTCTTTATTATAGCATATTTCGAAAGTCTAAATTTCTCTATTTTTTAGATTTTCCTCTGTAAATCTTACCATTCAAGCAAAAACGAACAAACATGTCATTTGTTCGTTTTCACATTAGAGAGGATTGATTAGATTTTCACTTCAATCACAGCATCACCCTTCGCAACTGAACCTGTTGCGACTGGAGCTACTGAAGCGTAGTCAGCTGTGTTTGTAACGATAACCATTGTTGTATCATCAAGTCCAGCTGCAGCGATTTTGTTTGAGTCAAATGTTCCAAGAACATCGCCAGCTTTAACCTTATCACCTTGAGCAACTTTTGCTTCAAAACCTTCACCATCCATAGATACAGTGTCAATACCAACGTGGATCAAAACTTCAGCACCATCAGTTGTTTTCAAACCAAAAGCGTGTCCTGTTGGAAAGGCAATTGAAACTTCAGCATCAGCTGGTGCATAGACCACACCTTGACTTGGTTTCACAGCGATACCTTGTCCCATAGCTCCACTTGAGAAGACTGGATCATTGACATCAGCAAGAGCGACAACATCACCGACGATAGGAGTTACAAGTGTTTCATTTTGAAGAGCTGCTGGAATGTTGCCAGTTGTTTCTTCTTGAACCAAACGTTCTGTCGCCGCTTCAGTAGCAACTTCTTCTTCGTCCTCGTAACCAAACATGTAAGTAAGGGCAAAACCAAGGGCAAATGATACAGCTACCATAAGAAGGTATTGTGGAAGTTGTCCGTTACCGATGTAAAGCATTGTACCAGGGATGATGGTGATACCATTACCAGTACCAGCAAGTCCGAGGATTGAAGCCAATCCACCACCGATTGCACCAGCAATCAATGAAAGGAAGAATGGTTTACGGAAGCGCAAGTTTACCCCGAAGATAGCAGGCTCTGTAATACCTAAGAAGGCAGAAAGAGCAGCTGGGAAAGCAAGTGTTTTCAGTTTTGGATTTTTAGTTTTAACACCAACCGCAACAGTTGCAGCACCTTGAGCTGTCATAGCAGCTGTGATGATCGCGTTGAATGGGTTAGCATGGTCAGCAGCAAGCAATTGCACTTCAAGCAAGTTGAAGATGTGGTGCACACCTGACACGACGATCAATTGATGAACTCCACCAATCAAGAAACCACCAAGACCAAATGGCATGTTAAGGATCGCTTTTGTAGCGATAAGGATGTAGTTTTCAACAACGTGGAAGACTGGTCCAATGACAAAGAGTCCAAGGATAGACATAACCAAAAGTGTCACAAATGGTGTTACCAAGAGGTCAATGACATCTGGAACAACCTTGCGGACAGCTTTTTCAAATTTTGCTCCGACAACCCCGATGATGAAGGCTGGAAGAACGGAACCTTGCAAACCAACAACAGGAATGAAACCAAAGAAGTTCATAGCTGTTACTTCACCACCTGAAGCAACCGCCCAAGCGTTTGGAAGTGAGCCAGAAACAAGCATCATACCAAGAACGATACCAACAGCAGGATTTCCACCGAATACACGGAAGGTTGACCAAACAACCAAACCTGGTAAGATGATGAAGGCTGTATCTGTCAAGATTTGAGTGTAAGTTGCAAAGTCACCTGGAAGTGGCATTTCAAGAGCGTTGAAAAGACCACGAACACCCATGAAAAGACCTGTCGCTACGATAACTGGGATGATTGGAACGAAAACGTCACCGAAAGTACGGATAGCACGTTGGAACCAGTTCCCTTGTTTAGCAGCTTCTGCTTTCATGTCATCTTTAGATGATGTTGGCAAACCAAGCGCAACAACTTCATCGTACATTTTGTTAACTGTACCAGTACCAAAGATGATTTGGTATTGACCTGAGTTAAAGAAAGCACCTTGAACTTTTTCCAAGTTCTCAATCACTTCTTTATTGATTTTTCCTTCATCTTTGACCATGACACGAAGACGAGTCGCACAGTGGGCAACACTGTTGACATTTTCACGTCCTCCCAAGGCATCGATGACTTTTTTTGCAATTTCCTGATTGTTCATTTGCAAAAATCTCCTTATATAAAATTTCGTTATTGTTTGAAAGCGATTTTATCCGCCCTTACGACTATTATTTTATCATGTTTTAGAAATATGTCAAGCGTTTTGCAGAAAAATATTCTATCCACTTAGTAAACACGTTTCAGATTGATTGTTTTTGACTGTTTCAACAGACATCCCTTGAAAAAATAAGTTTGAACCCTTGGTTAAAAAGGCTTTTATTTCATTATCTTTCATATTTTCTTGAAAAGTTGATTGATTTTCTGGTTTTGTTTTGTGATAAACGTTTGACAGTTTTTTCTCTTTTTTAACATAAAAGACTTGCTTTTTTAACCGAAAACGGTTACTATTAAAAGTGATAAGATTTTTGGAGGAATGAATGAATGGAATGGACAACTGAGCGTCGTTACAGACTTTATCAAGATTGGACGCAAGAAGAAATTCAACATATAAAAGAAAATATGGCACAATCTCCATGGCATACTCATTACCATATTGAGCCAAAAACAGGACTTCTCAATGACCCAAATGGCTTTTCTTACTTTGATGGGAAGTGGATTGTCTTTTATCAGAACTTTCCTTTTGGTGCAGCCCACGGTTTGAAATCTTGGGTTCAATTGGAAAGCGATGATTTGGTTCACTTCACAGAAACCGGAGTCAAAGTTTTGCCTGATACTCCATTAGATAGTCACGGTGCCTATTCTGGTTCTGCCATGCAGTTTGGTGATAACTTGTTCCTATTTTATACAGGAAATGTTCGTGATGAAAACTGGATCCGTCACCCTTACCAGATTGGAGCTTTGATGGACAAAGATGGCAAGATTACAAAGATTGATAAGATCTTGATTGACCAGCCTGCTGACTCAACTGACCACTTCCGCGATCCGCAAATTTTTAACTTTAAAGGTCAATATTATGCCATCGTCGGTGGACAGGACTTGGAGAAAAAAGGCTTCGTCCGTCTCTACAAAGCTATTGACAACGACTACACAAACTGGCAAGCAGTTGGCAACCTTGACTTTGCTAACGACCGCACTGCCTACATGATGGAATGTCCAAACCTGGTCTTTGTAGGCGAGCAACCTGTCCTTCTCTACTGCCCACAAGGATTGGATAAGAAAGTTCTAGACTACGACAATATCTATCCAAATATGTATAAGATTGGGGCTTCCTTTGACCCTGAAAATGCTAAAATGGTAGATGTGTCTCAACTTCAAAACATGGACTATGGTTTCGAAGCCTATGCAACTCAAGCCTTCAACGCTCCTGATGGACGTGCTCTAGCTGTTAGCTGGCTTGGCTTGCCTGATGTTTCATATCCATCTGATCGTTTTGACCACCAAGGAACCTTCTCTTTGGTCAAGGAACTCACTATCAAAGACGGCAAACTCTACCAATACCCAGTCGCAGCTATCAAGGACCTTCGTGCGTCTGAAGAAGCCTTCTCAAACCGTGCTCAAACCAATAACACTTACGAACTCGAACTCAACTTGGAAGTTAATAGCCAGAGCGAAATTGTCCTACTTGCTGATAAAGAAGGTAAGGGACTTTCAATCAACTTTGACCTTGTAAATGGTCAAGTAACAGTGGATCGTAGCCAGGCTGGAGAACAGTATGCCCAAGAATTTGGTACAACTCGTTCTTGCCCAATCGATAACCAGGCTACTACTGCTACAATCTTCATCGATAACTCTGTCTTTGAAATTTTCATCAATAAAGGAGAAAAAGTATTTTCTGGTCGTGTCTTCCCACATGCGGGCCAAAATGGTATCCTGATTAAATCTGGAAACCCAACTGGAACTTACTATGAATTAGATTATGGTCGCAAAACTAACTGATGTCGCCAAACTTGCAGGCGTCAGCCCTACTACCGTTTCTCGGGTTATCAACAAAAAAGGTTATCTCTCTGAAAAAACCATTCAAAAGGTTAATGAAGCCATGCGGGAATTGGGCTATAAACCCAACAACCTGGCTCGTAGTCTGCAAGGGAAATCAGCTAAGTTAATCGGTTTGATTTTCCCCAATATTTCCAACGTTTTCTACGCAGAATTAATTGATAAGCTGGAACACCAACTCTTTAAAAATGGTTACAAGACCATCATCTGCAACAGCGAACACGACTCTGAGAAGGAACGTGAATACATCGAAATGTTGGAAGCCAATCAAGTAGACGGCATCATTTCTGGTAGTCACAACTTGGGAATCGAAGACTACAACCGCGTGACCGCACCGATTATTTCCTTTGACCGAAACCTGTCGCCAGACATTCCTGTCGTTTCCTCTGATAACTATGCTGGTGGGGTTCTTGCTGCCCAGACCTTGGTTAAGACAGGCGCCCAGTCTATCATCATGATTACAGGAAATGACAATTCCAATTCGCCAACTGGACTACGCCACGCTGGTTTTGCTTCCATACTCCCAAAAGCTCCTATTATCAATGTTTCCAGTGACTTTTCTCCCGTCAGAAAAGAAATGGAAATCAAGAATATCTTGACCCATCAGAAACCAGACGCTATCTTTGCTTCAGATGATTTGACAGCTATCCTGGTTATCAAAATCGCTCAAGAGCTGGGAATTTCTGTTCCTGATGAGCTCAAGGTCATCGGCTATGATGGGACTTACTTTATCGAGAATTACTACCCTCAACTGGCTACTATTAAGCAACCCTTGGAAGAAATTGCCTGCCTCACTGTTGACCTCCTCTTGCAAAAGATTGAAGGCAAGGAAGTCGCCACAACAGGTTACTTTTTACCAGTTACACTATTACCAGGAAAAAGTATTTAAGCACAAGAAAACTCAGACTGAATTCGTCTGAGTTTTTTTATGATCTTAAGTTTTCGAGATAGCGCTGAGCTGTCTCTAGGTTAAAGGTTTTATCTGCGATGAGGCGCTCGACCAGGGGAGCAACTTCAGACTCACTAGCACCAGCTAGGAGAGCTAAGGATTTGGCCTGCAATTTCATGTGGCCTTGCTGGATGCCTGTACTCACCAAAGCTTTCAGTGCTGCAAAGTTTTGGGCAAGTCCGATAGACACGATAAGCTGGGCTAATTCTTTGGCAGAAGGATTTCCCAGTAGCTCATGACTGAGGGCTACACGAGGGTTAAGGCCGATAGAGCCACCCTTGGTCGCTACAGGCATGGGCAGGGTCATCTCACCGACCAATTCTTCTCTTTCAAGGTCCAGTGTCCATTGACTAAGACCTTGGTAGCGTCCATCTCGACTGGCAAAAGCATGGGCCCCTGCTTCAATGGCACGCCAGTCATTACCCGTGGCAATCAAAATGGCATCGATTCCATTAAAAATCCCTTTATTATGAGTAGCGGCTCGATAAAGATCAGCCTGTGCAAACTGGCTAGCCAAAGCAATTTTCTCTGCAATTTCTCGTCCTTGATCCTTTTGGCGGCTTAAGTAACGAAAGGCGATGCGACAGCTTGCTGTCACCAGAGAATCGGTCGCGTAGTTGGACAGAATACCCATAAGACTTTGTCCCTGACTGAGTTCTTCTAAGACAGGTTTCAAGGTTTCCAGCATGGTGTTGAGCATATTAGCACCCATGGCTTCCTGGGTATCGACATGGAGATAAACAACGAGAAAGTCTGTTTCACCTTTAATCTGCTCTACATGTAAATCACGCGCCCCACCTCCACGTTTAACGATAGAAGGATAGGCTTGATTGGCAAGTTCCAAGAGTTCTGCTTTCTTGTCGACAATCTTCTCTTGCGCTAGATCAGGATCATCAACTTGATAAAGGGCTACCTGACCAATCATCCGGCGCTCATGAACCTGAGCAGTAAAGCCTCCTGCACGCTTGATGATTTTACTGGCATAGCTGGCCGCAGCAACCACGGACGGTTCTTCTGTCACATAGGGAACGGTGTATTCCTGATCATTGACAAGAACCTCTGGAACCAGCGAATAAGGCAGAGAAAAAGTTCCCACTACATTCTCACTCAGCTGGTCTGCCACAGTCACACTCATCTGTTCATCCTGCTCCAAACTAGTTTGCTTCTCAGGACTAAGGAGCGCCTGAGCTTTTAACAACTCAAGGCGCTCTTGGTATGATTTTTTAGAAAATCCATTCCAACTTATCTTCATTATTTTTCAACCTTGCTATAACGGCGTTGGTGGTCGAGAATTTCAACCAAGGCAAAATCTTGATTTTCATAGCCAGCAAACTGGGCAGAGTTTGTTTCATCTAAGTCTACTTCCTCAAAGAAGACTTTTTCATAGTCTGCAACAGACAGGGCAGTTCGTTGGTTGAGCTTGTTCAAACGGTCCTTATCCAGATAAGCTTCATATCCTTCAACCAATTCACCACTGAAGAACTAAGCTACAGCCCCACTTCCGTAACTATAAAGGGCAATTTTATCCCCAGACTTCAAGCTATCTGTATTTTCCAAGAGAGACAAGAGTCCGAGGAAGAGAGAACCTGT
>OKEI01000241.1_pt1 | contig 10860 bp, 10 predicted proteins | sample 1613761 | NCBI WGS metagenome assembly OKEI01 (sample SAMN04436875, study PRJEB24849) | human gut metagenome | biome: human gut; feature: NICU; material: stool | host: Homo sapiens | place: USA: Saint Louis, MO | collected 2011-11-15
TTTCAAATCCCTTCACCCAAATAATGGTGCGGGGATTTTTTCATCCAAATTTTGGAAATTCCACATTTTACATATCGTAATTTTTTAGGAAACTAGTGAATATAACAAATCCCTCCTCTCATTTTTAAAATAGATATATCACTTCCCCACTTTTACTTAACTAAACTGCAACGGTTCCTAATACCAAAATCCTGCCCTCTATTTTTATCAATTCAAGCATACTTATTGAAAAATGTTAACGTTTTCTTGATAATCATTGTAAGCGCATTTATTTTATAAACTAACGTTTGAAATATACTACAGGAGTGACACGTAATGACTCAAATTACTGAAAAAGAATTAAAAAAGAAGTATTTAGATTTACTATCCCAAAATTTTGATACTCCAGAAAAACTTGCAACTGAAATTATCAATTTAGAATCAATTTTAGAATTACCTAAAGGTACGGAACATTTCGTCAGCGATTTACATGGTGAATATGAAGCTTTCCAACACGTATTACGCAACGGTTCTGGGAACGTGCGAGCGAAAATCAATGATATTTTCAAAGAGAGACTTTCAACTAAGGAGCTTAATGACTTAACTGCTCTTGTCTACTATCCAGAAGACAAATTAAAATTGATTAAAAGTGATTTCCAAAATTGCGGTCAACTTAATGTCTGGTATATCACAACAATCGAACATTTAATTGAGTTAATTAAATATTGTTCTTCAAAATATACGCGTTCAAAACTGCGTAAAGCATTGCCAAAACAATACGTTTATATTATTGAGGAACTACTGTATAAAAGTAATGAATATCAAAATAAAAAATCATATTACGAAACACTTGTTAACCAAGTAATTGAACTTAAACAGGCAGATGATTTAATTATTGGACTCGCTTATTCCGTACAACGCTTAGTCGTCGATCATTTACACGTTGTCGGTGATATTTATGATCGTGGACCACAACCAGATAAAATTATGGATACACTGATTAATTATCATTCCCTAGATATTCAATGGGGTAATCATGATGTGCTTTGGGTTGGAGCCTATGCTGGGTCAAAAGTATGCTTAGCAAACTTACTTCGAATTTGTGCACGTTATGATAATTTAGATATTATCGAAGACGCTTATGGCATTAATTTAAGACCACTGCTTACTTTAGCTGAAAAATACTATGACGCAGATAATCCTGCTTTTAAGCCTAAAAAAAGACCTGACAAACACGAACGTTTAACTCAACGTGAAGAAAGTCAAATTACTAAAATTCATCAAGCTATTGCGATGATTCAATTCAAGTTAGAAATACCAATTATTAAACGTCGTCCAAATTTCGAAATGGAAGAACGTCTTGTGCTTGAAAAGGTTAATTATGATACAAATGAAATTACAGTTTATGGTAATACATACCCATTGAAAGACACATGTTTCCAAACTGTCAATCGTGATAATCCAGCAGAATTACTACCTGAAGAAGAAGAAGTCATGAATAAACTATTATTGTCATTCCAACAATCTGAAAAATTACGTCGTCATATGTCTTTCTTGATGCGTAAAGGCTCTCTTTACTTACCATATAATGGCAATTTACTCATTCATGGTTGTATTCCAGTTGATGAAAATGGTGAGATGGAATCATTTGAAATTGATGGTCATACTTACAGCGGCCAAGAATTATTAGATGTGTTTGAGTATCATGTCCGTAAATCATTTGATGAAAAAGAAAATACTGATGACTTATCGACGGATTTAGTTTGGTATTTATGGACTGGGAAATATTCGTCACTATTTGGTAAACGTGCCATGACTACGTTTGAGCGATACTTTATTGCAGATAAAGCTTCTCATAAAGAAGAAAAGAATCCGTACTATCATCTTCGTGAAGATGTGAATATGGTTCGTAAAATGCTCAGTGATTTCGGATTAAATCCAGATGAAGGACGCATTATTAATGGTCACACACCAGTGAAAGAAATCAATGGCGAAGATCCTATCAAGGCTGATGGAAAGATGCTTGTCATTGATGGTGGCTTTTCAAAAGCTTATCAGTCAACAACTGGCATTGCAGGCTATACACTATTGTATAATTCATTCGGTATGCAACTCGTTGCACACCAACAATTTAACGCTAAAGAAAAAATACTTTCCGAAGGTATCGATGAACTTTCTATAAAGCGCGTCGTAGATAAAGAATTACAACGTAAGAAGATTCGTGATACCAATATTGGTAAAGATCTTCAAGCTCAAATAGATATTTTGAAAATGTTAATGCATGATCGTTACTTAGACTAAAGACGACATTTGATGCATGTATCGTGCACTTATTTAGTGGTACTGTGTTTACGCATTGGCTACGCAAACACGATGATAAATAGGCGACCTAGCTACACCGAAAAAAATCCCCTCACTATTGCGAGTAGTGAGGGGATTGGTGTATCTATGCTAATTCCTGTTAACTGTATTATAACAACTTTACAGCAAAAAAATGCAAAATCAACTAATAAATTAATGAAATGACCGACACCCTCGCTTCTACTCCAATTTAACAAAATACTATATTAGTACTATATTTTTCATTAACATGTATGTTACATTTTCTATATTACTTAAAATTACGAAGGGACATTTTTAAATCATGCGTATCTTAAAAGAGTCCATTATTGTGGCATTTGCCTTTGTTGGTGTTGTCGTTGGTGCCGGCTTTGCTACTGGTCAAGAAATTTTCCAGTTTTTCACAAGTCATGGCGCATATAGCATTTCAGGCATTATTGTAACAGGACTATTGATTACTTTAGGTGGAATGGTTGTCATGCATACAGGTCATCATCTAAAGTCCAGAAATCATTCTGATTCAATTAACTATTTCTTATACCCCTCTATTGCAAGAGGTTTTGATATTATTTTAACAATGTTTATGTTGTCTTTAGCTATTATTATGACTGCAGGTGGTGCGTCAACCATTCATCAAAGTTTCAACTTACCGTATTGGCTGAGCGCACTCATATTAGTCGCCTTTATTTTAGCAACACTGTTTCTAAAATTCGATCGTTTAATTGCTGTGCTTGGCGGTGTTACCCCATTTTTAATTGCGATTGTCATTATGATTGCGGTCTACTATTTCACAACAAGTCATCTTGATTTTACTGCCGCTAATAATGATGCTCAGATTCATAAGCAGAAATCATTATCACCTGGATGGTGGTTTGATGCGATTAACTATGCAAGCTTGCAAATTGCTGCTGCCTTCAGCTTCTTATCAGTGATGGGTAGTAAAGTTAAATATCGTGACTCAACGTTATACGGGGGCTTGATTGGCGGTTTAATCATTACATTTTTACTCATGATGATTAATCTAGGTTTAATTTCTCAATTCGATAAAATTAAACACGTAGATCTACCTACATTAAAATTAGCGACACAAATGTCTCCGTCAATTGGTATTATTATGTCTGTCATTATGATACTTGTCATCTACAATACTGTTGTTGGATTAATGTATGCATTTGCGTCACGTTTCAGCGTTCCATTCAGCAGACGTTACTTCATCATTATTATTACAATGGCTGTCATCACTTATATTAGTACATTTATCGGTTTCATTTCATTAATTGGAAAAGTATTCCCTATTATGGGATTGTTCGGTTTCATCTTACTCATACCTGTACTCTATAAAGGTTTAATTAAGCGTATTACCGGCAAATCTCATATCGATTAAAATATCTATACTATTGTAAAATTTAGTACAGCACTTCAAAATCAAAAAAGCGGGCAGATGAAAAGTAAAAATCTTTTCCATCTGTCCGCTTCTTAATAGAACTGTTATTTCCCAAGTATTTGTTGACCAGCCGTTAATCCAGTTTCTGTAATTTCATGGCCCTTCACCCAAACTTCTTCGACTTGTGCCCCACGTGTATTAAACAAGTTAATGACTTGTTCACTTGCAGCTAATGGCACAATTGGATCATGTTTCCCCATAGAAAGCAACACACTGACATCTGATAAATCCTTTGTTGACGTTACTTCAACTGGGTATAACGGTGCATATAACAATGCTTTTTTTAAATGGTGCTTCTGAACGCAACATTAAGTTAATCGCTATATTTGATCCATTTGAAAATCCAACAAGTACTGCTTTTTCAATATCAAAATCATACCGTTCAGCAGCTTCTTTAATGAACGTCAACAATTCTTGTCCACGAAATGCCAAATCTTCTTCATCATAAACACCTTCACCAAGACGTTTGAAATAACGGTTCATCCCATTTTCTGAAACTTGTCCTCTAATACTTAACAAGTGATAATTTTCATTCAATGCTTCGCCTAACGGTAATAAATCGAACTCATCACCACCTGTACCATGCAATAATATTAGTGTTGGCGCACCATTTTGTCCTTCTCTAAAAATATGTTCCATCACAAATCCTCCTCATTCCAATTAACCATGTTGACGCTTCGTATTAAAAGGTCTAACTTCCGATTCAATATATTCTCTTTTATTTTCTAAAAATGGTGGTAAGGATAACCCTTCGCCTAATGTTTCATAAGGTTCATCTTCCATAAATCCTGGTCCATCTGTTGAAATTTCTATTAAAATATGCCCCACACGTGCATATAATGCTTCAAAATAGAAACGATTAACGATGCCTGAGTTATTAATACCTACCTCTTTATATTTCGTTGCCCACGCTTCTATTGCATCATGATCTTTCACACGAAATGACACATGATGTACCTCACCATAACCTTGACGTGCTGCTGGCCCTTTATCATCTTTTATTAAGATTACCTGGCCACCATTGCCTCCTTCGCCAACTTCAAGTAATGCGACATTATCTTCATGCGCAATAGTTGTCATACCGTAAACAGTCTCTAAAATATTTTTAAAGTCGTCAAAACAACTTACTTTAATTTCAATGGGGCCTAATCCATAAATCGCTTTATCTACTGGAACCGGTCCATTCTTCCAAGGTACACCAGGTGCTACCCCTTCATTTAACTCATCTGAAATTAATTGATACACTTGGCCATCGACTTCTTCAAATGGCAACACTTTTTTACCAAATAATTCTTGAATACCTTCGTGTTTAACACCAAACTCATCAAAGCGCTGTTCATAATATGTTAATGCGTCATCGTTAGGCACTCTAAAAGACGGTCTTGTAATGGAATTTGTTCCTGCCTGCCCTTTTGTAATATTTGGAAAATCAAAGAACGTCATGTCTGTACCTGCCGAACCTACATCATCTGCAAAAAAAGTATGATACGTATAAATATCATCTTGATTGACTGTCTTTTTAACTAAACGCATGCCTAGTACTTCTGTAAAAAATTTATAATTACGTTCTGCATCATCTGTCATTGCAGTAACATGGTGAATACCTAGTAATTCATGATTATTTATCATTTTATATACCCTCTTTATATTTTTAGTGCATTTATCTCGAAATCGAGATACTTTAATGTAAATTTTTAGTGCACGCCTTACACTTCTGTAGATTGTGCACTTAGTTTCTTAAACGCTTGTTGTAAGATTGTTAATTCATCCTTTGTTAACACATCAAACGCTTTTGTTAATGTCTCAGCATGCTTAGGGAAAATATCTGCCATTTGACTTTGACCTTTTTCAGTTAAACAAGCCATATATACACGTTTATCATCTTTATCCTTTTCACGTGTAATCCAACCTTTGTCCTCTAATTGACTTACAACATATGAAATGCTGCTACTTGCAATTAATACGCGGTCTCTAATACGTTGAATTGGTTGCGGACCTTTATTATAAAGCAACTCGAGCACTGCAAATTCAGTAATATTTAAGCCATATCGCTTTACGTCTTCTTTTGTAATTTGCTCTAATGTGTCTAACGCCCTATTCATTCCGACAAAAACATTGAGAGATTGTTTCGTTCGATCCATATGATCACCAACTTTTTTATTTTATTTCGATTTCGAGATAAATTATATAGCTGAATAGATTTAATGTCAAGATACGTGTTTTCATCTTCATTTCAAACTGTGCTTAATAAAAACGACTACATAGATGTGGCAATGTCGTCACATGACTGTCATGCACCTTTGACTTCGTTTAAGTTAAAATAGAATAGGGAAATACTATAATCAATCATGATAGGAGTTGATATGTATGAGTAACCTTGAAATCAAACAAGGCGAGAACAAATTCTATATTGGTGATGATGAAAATAATGCTTTAGCTGAAATCACATACCGTTTTGTGGATAATAATGAAATTAACATTGATCATACAGGCGTATCTGATGAACTTGGTGGTCAAGGTGTTGGCAAAAAACTACTTAAAGCAGTTGTTGAACACGCTCGAGAAAATAATTTGAAAATTATTGCCTCATGTTCATTTGCCAAACATATGTTAGAAAAAGAAGATTCATATCAAGATGTATATCTTGGTTAAATAAATTTTGCGATGGTGCAACTGTACCATCGCTTTTTTGTTCGCATCAATATAAAATTGCAAAACGACTAGTTATTTTGCATTTCAAACTTTATGCTATCAATTCATTTTCTTTTCTGGTATACTTTTTATACTAACTTATAGAAAAATAGAAAAAGAGGCGATGCATAATGGCATTTCACGATAAAACAGCAACACAAGTGACAAACATTGTACTGAACGTAAGAGACTTAGACTTAATGACAACATTTTACAAAAACATTTTAGGACTATCCGTTAAAAGTTCTGACGATAATACAACCGTATTATCTGTTGGGACTGGTGGCCATACTCTAACGTTACATTTATTAGAAGACGGCCGTCAGACTTCCCCACGTGAAGCAGGGCTTTTTCATATAGCATTTTTATTACCAACTACTGAGGATCTAGCTAACTTCTTATATTTCGTGGCACAAAAAAATATGGGCATCGGCGCTGGTGATCATTTAATAAGTGAAGCTTTATATTTCAACGACCCCGAAGGTAATGGTATTGAAGTCTATCGCGATAGACCTTCATCTTCATGGGAATGGCAAAATGGCAAAGTTAAAATGGATACTTTAGAAGTTGATAGCCAAACCTTATTAACACATCGTACTGATGAAGGTTGGCAAGGAATGCCAGCAAAAGGCATGATTGGACACTTACATTTAAAAACACATGATTTAGACGCAGCATATCAATGTTACATTGAACAATTAGGATTCCAACATGTGTCTGATTTTCCACGTGCGCTATTTATGTCAACGAATCATTATCACCATCATATTGCTGCTAATACTTGGCAATCCAATCAAGCAAGACAAAACAATTCACAAAGTTATGGATTAACACATGTTGATATTTATCAACCCGACGCCTCAACACATACATTTACGGCACCAGAAGGGTTTGACATCACAGTTCATTCAAATACTGACCTTGTTCCAGAAAAATAATCATCCATACTTTATTAATACAATTTTTTCACGCAAAAGCCTGCGATTCATTTATGTAATCGCAGGCTTTTTTATTGCTAACTTTTTAATTTTATATATTTAGACATACGGTATTCTATTTATTCTTTTGGTCCAACCCATTCAATAACATCTTCATAAGCTTGGCGTGTTTTATTTTTCGGTGGCTCTTGTTGTCTGTAGCCAAATGCGACCATCACTGATAAACCAAATTGCTCAGTATCTAAGATCCCTTTATTTGCTAAAATGTCTGTCACTGTATCCAGACTAAAACCTTCCATCGGACATGAATCAATACCTAACAATGCGGCTGTCGTCATCATATTGCCTAATGCAATATACGTTTGTTTACTTGACCAGTCATACAAGGCTTGATCATTATCAGAAATATGGAAATCTGCTTGGAATGCATCGAATTTTTGTTCAACAGCTGGAATCGTTTGTGCCTCATATTTTTTAATATCTCTTAACATATGTTGTACATACGGTGATCTTGACGTTACATTTTTACGCGCAAAAATTAGCACAAAATGGCTCGCTGTATCTAATTGTTTTGCTGCGCCCCAACTGTGCGCTTTTAATTCATCACGTAACGCTTGATCTTGAATCACGACAAACTTCCAAGGTTCTAACCCAAGAGAACTTGGAGACAATCTACCTGACTCTAATATTGTTTCAAAATCTTCTTTCGAAACTTTCTTTTGTGGATCGAATTGCTTAGTCGCATGTCTGAAATGAAATGCATCCATAATTGTTTGATTCATATTGCTCATTGAACATAGCCTCCCATTTTTATATTTATTGCTATACAAATTATACTTCATGTTTTAAAAAGACTAAAGTAATCCGTTTGCAATTCACTATAACTTGTGCACATGTTATAAGTTTTCTGCAATAAAACACACTTTTGAATTTTGGGAAATTTAGTGTTATAATATATTTGTGATATTTTTCACAATTAAATTGTGGCGTGATTTTAATGTGCATAATCTTTAATTTCACTCATTTACTTTTCAATCTTTTAAAAGCGAGGTTTTTAATAATGACAAAAATTATGTTCTTTGGTACGCGTGATTATGAGAAAGAGATGGCATTAAATTGGGGGAAAAAGAATAATGTCGAAGTAACTACTTCTAAAGAGCTATTATCAAGTGCTACAGTCGATCAATTAAAAGATTACGATGGCGTAACTACAATGCAATTTGGTAAGTTAGAAAATGACGTTTATCCTAAATTAGAATCTTACGGTATTAAACAAATTGCACAACGTACTGCTGGATTTGATATGTATGATTTAGATTTAGCTAAAAAACACAATATTGTGATATCTAACGTTCCTAGTTATTCACCTGAAACAATTGCAGAGTATTCTGTTTCTATCGCCCTACAATTAGTGCGTCGCTTCCCAGATATTGAACGCCGTGTACAAGCACATGATTTTACTTGGCAAGCAGAAATCATGTCTAAACCAGTTAAAAATATGACTGTTGCAATTATTGGTACGGGTCGTATCGGTGCTGCTACAGCTAAAATATATGCAGGATTTGGTGCTACAATTACAGCTTATGACGCCTATCCTAATAAAGATTTAGACTTTTTAACTTATAAAGATAGTGTTAAAGAAGCTATTAAAGATGCCGATATTATTTCTTTACATGTTCCAGCGAACAAAGAAAGCTATCATTTATTCGATAAAGCAATGTTTGATCATGTGAAAAAAGGTGCAATCTTAGTTAACGCAGCACGTGGTGCAGTCATCAATACACCTGATTTAATCGCTGCAGTGAACGATGGTACTTTGTTAGGTGCTGCGATTGATACTTATGAAAATGAAGCAGCATACTTCACAAATGACTGGACTAATAAAGACATTGACGATAAAACATTATTAGAGTTAATCGAACATGAAAGAATTTTAGTAACACCACATATTGCTTTCTTCTCTGATGAAGCAGTACAAAACCTTGTTGAAGGTGGTTTAAACGCAGCATTATCTGTCATTAACACTGGTACATGTGAAACACGTTTAAATTAATATATATTTAAAAGCAAAGGCGCGCCATGTGCCTTTGCTTTTTATTTTGTACATCTGTATAAAAACCAGTTTGATTAAAATCCGCTTTATTTTATCATCTATTCAACTGATTTTAGTGCGCTTATTTTACTATGGCATTATTGCCTAACCTGTTTGAGATATATTAATATTTGATGATTCGTATTCAAAGTTTTCATTTAACATGTATTTAGTATCATAATAGCCGCTTCATTGATGATGTACTACCTACTTGTTCAATACTTCTTGTTCGATAATCGTTAAAACACCCTGCTTATCATTACTTGGAGCGACAGCAGAGGCAATCTTGAACAATTCTTCATCATGACTATTTTCCATCACATAACTATGCTTAGCGAACGCAAGCATATCTTTATCATTATTCGCATCTCCGAAGGCCATGAGCTCTGAAGAAGACATTCCCCATTTATCTAACAATCGTTTTAATGCCTGTCCTTTAGTCATGTTTGGCATAATAATATCAATACTATCGTGCCCACTTGAGACAAGTTTAATATCATTGCTGAATTGCGTTGCTACTTCTTCGTCAACATTCGGATGCGTCTCACGATTAATATTAAATGCTATTTTGACATAATCATCCTCAGGTAATTGCTGTAGACTGTCAATTTCTTTTAACTGATGATAATAAAATCTCGTATCTTCTTTAAATGCTTCAGAAGTATGTTTCAAAATATACGCGCTTTTCAAACCACAGATGACGAGTTGATCAATACTTTGGTTCATATTTAAATAATCGACAACCTGTTGAAACACCTGACGATTAAAGCTTTTATAATTATATAACTCATTGCCATTATAAATAACTGCACCATTTTCAGAAATAAAATACATATCTCTATCCCCGAAAATAGACTTCAACTTCGCATATTGATTGCCACTCGCAGCAATAAATGTAATATCTCTATTTCTAAGTTCAGTAAAAATCGCTTCAAATCTTGATTTATCGTATGTCTTTTTCGAATCTAAAAACGTCCCGTCCATATCTACCGCAATAGCCTTAACCATGATTATCCTCCTCATTGCTCTTTTAGTCGTCTTCATTATATCCATCTCATGACAAGCAATGAAGTTTGTCATACCACAATGAACCTATATTCACATTTTGAAATTGCTTTCATATATGCAAAACACATTACACTGGATATAGCATTCAGAGGCGAACATAAATTTCAGAATATTGTAAAAATATAACGATATATTTATCATTTGGACAAAATATAGTGTGATATACTAATTTATAACATCTATACATAATGTGAAAGAATTTTTAAAAATACAATTAAATATCGGTGTAATAAATCCCTTTATACATAGGAGTTGTATACATGAAACTAAATAACTATTCTTTAAAAGTTAAAAACAAACAACTAGTT
>OKEI01000243.1_pt1 | contig 10636 bp, 20 predicted proteins | sample 1613761 | NCBI WGS metagenome assembly OKEI01 (sample SAMN04436875, study PRJEB24849) | human gut metagenome | biome: human gut; feature: NICU; material: stool | host: Homo sapiens | place: USA: Saint Louis, MO | collected 2011-11-15
GACATCTTCAGGTATTTTATGTATTTTAGCGTTTTTCAAGTTATATCTATTATTAGGAGGATTAATATAAGATGAATAAACTTTTACTATTGATAAATCCTTAATTAAAGATACAGCAACTTCGCAAGGGCTGTTCATATGTTCATTCATAGTTTCAAAGTCTAAGACTGCAATATCATATTTTTTCATTTGCAAGTGCTCCTTTTATAAAATAACTTTTCCAATTAACCTCACACTTTCATTTCTATAAAAGTGTAGATCGTCGTAATCTTTATTTAGTGAAACTAGAGTCAATCTATCATCTTCAACAAAGACTTTCTTAACGTACGCTTCTTCTTCAATGATGAATATACCAATTTGTCCATTCTTTATATTGTGAGTTTTCTCCACAAATATGATTTCGCCATCTTTAAACATAGGTTCCATAGAATCACCATTTACTTTTAACGCTAAATCGTGTGTGGGGATAGGTCCTTTAACCATTTCAGTAAATAGCGTTTCATCGTGTAAACGTTCTCCTACACCAGCAGAGACGCAACCATTGACGTTAACTGGAGTTTTCTCCTGTTTATATGAATTAATATCTACAACGTTATCTCCTTTAGAATTCTGTTCTTCCAATTGTTCATTTGCATAGTTAAGTACGTTTTCTTGGCGGGGAGGTGTGAGTTTGTTGTATATGGAAGTGATGTCGTTATCGTCTTTGTATGTAGTATCTATGTCGCTTTTACCAACCTCGAAAACATCAGCTATCCTTTGTATAACGCCGTGAGAGGGGTTGGAACGTAAATTTAAATAATCGCTTAAAGTAGATGGTTTTATGTTAATGAGTTCAGCAAGTTTCTTTTGAGACATATTTGAATCGTTGAGAAATTTTCTAATGTTTTTGGCTATAATAATATTTCTTTCTTTGTTCATATTACTTACCTCCTTTTTTCTTATTATACGAAATTTTCATATCATAGTAAAGTTTTTTACGAAAAAAACGTATTTAATGTTGACAATACGAAAATTTCGTATTATATTAGGTTTACGAAAGGCGGTGACAACATGAAAACATTAAAAGAGTTGAGGACTGATTACGGATTGACTCAAAAAGAGTTAGGAGATTTATTTAAGGTCTCATCACGTACAATTCAAAATATGGAAAAAGACTTTACAAACATTAAAGATAGTTTACTTTCTAAGTATATGAGTGCTTTTAATGTTAAATATGATGATATTTTTTTAGGTAATGAATACGAAAATTTCGTATTTACGAATGATAAAAAGAAATCAATTATTTTAGCATTTAAAGAAAAACAAACATCTTAATAGGAGGAATAACAAATGAACATTCAAGAAGCAACGAAGCTAGCGATGGAGAAAGGAATAAGTATAAGGAGAGAGAATCAAGATGTGTATGGGATATTACCAACTAATTTGCAGCGTTATCAATGCCTAGTCGTATCTAGACACTATAAGAAAAAAAGACAAACCGCCGCCGGAAGGTGGCAGCCTAGCGCAGACGATTTAATAGCAGATGATTGGATTTTAGATTATTAATTTTTTCAAATCTCTAATTAAACCCATAAGTGTTTTGTAATCTTTTTTGGATTCTGATTCTGAGTAGGCGATACCTTCTCGAGAAAGAGCCATCTCAAGAAAACCGCCATCTTCAGCAGAAGCAATTACAAAATCTCTATGCTTTAATTCAAGAACTGCATCGATATAGTCTTCAAAATTAAAACCTAAAAAGAAAGCGTTAAATGAGGATTCATCACTACCGAAATAAGATGCAGAACGTTTAGACATACCTTCGTCAATTCTATCAAGGTAAATTGAATAAAGTTGTAAAAGGACAAATTTAGCTTCATCAGTCATAAGTCATTCACCTCCTTAATAGGAGTATAGCAGAAAGGAGCACAAACAATATGCAAGCATTACAAACAAAATCGAACATAGGCGAAATGTTCAACATACAAGAAAAAGAAAATGGAGAAATCGCAATCAGCGGTCGAGAACTTCATCAAGCATTAGAGGTTAAGACTCCATACAAAAAATGGTTTGAAAGAATGAGTGATTACGGATTTGAAGAAAATATCGATTATATAGTCACGGACATTTTTGTCCATAACCCACTAGGAGGTCGTCAGAATCAAACTGACCACGCACTCACACTAGACACTGCAAAAGAGATTGCAATGATTCAACGTAGTGAACCTGGCAAACGTGCAAGACAATACTTCATCCAAGTTGAAAAAGCATGGAATAGCCCAGAAATGATTATGCAACGTGCTTTAAAAATTGCTAACAACACAATCAATCAATTAGAAACAAAGATTGAACGTGATAAACCAAAAATTGTATTTGCAGATGCAGTAGCTACTACTAAGACATCAATTTTAGTTGGAGAGTTAGCAAAGATCATTAAACAAAACGGTATAAACATCGGGCAACGCAGATTGTTTGAGTGGTTACGTCAAAACGGATTCCTTATTAAACGCAAGGGTGTGGATTATAACATGCCTACACAGTATTCAATGGAACGTGAGTTATTCGAAATTAAAGAAACATCAATCACACATTCGGACGGTCACACATCAATTAGTAAGACGCCAAAAGTAACAGGCAAAGGACAACAATACTTTGTTAATAAGTTTTTAGGAGAAAAACAAACATCTTAATAGGAGGAACGAACAATGCAAGCTCAAAACAAAAAAGTCATCTATTACTACTATGACGAAGAAGGTAATAGACGACCCGTTAATATTCAATACAACGATGGCTACGACTTAATGATAGACCAGCGTTTTATTGAAATGACGCTTGAAAGACATCCGCATTTAAAAAATAACTTTTATGGATTAATAGATGGAAAAGAATTTAAGTTAGATTAAATTTTTGTGTTAGATAATTAAAAGCTAATTTGCTTAGCAATGTTACGGACATACTAGTGGTTTTGTTTGCGACTTTTTTAACTTCTTTCCAAGTGTGATTGTCTCGGATATTATCTAAAAATTCATGCCCTGACCAAGTTATATCGTTAATTGTATAACCATAAATATGTCCATCTTCCCAACCGAATTTAACACTAACATACTTTGCTTCTTCCAGTTTTAATAATGCATACATTACAGTTTCAAAATCATATTTTCCAAATACAACATTATCTTTGAAATTGTATTCGGTGAGCGGTTCACCAATCTTTTTATTAGTTTCAATTTCTAACAAAAGATGTCTAACACAATCATGATCTAATTTCATACTTATCACTACTTTAGGTTGATAACAACATTATACACGAAAGGAAAGATAGAAATGCCACATATTTTAAACGTAACAGTTCCAATACCTGAAACACACTTGCTTATCACAAAAGATGAATATGAAGAGTTAATAGCTTACTCATTAGACCCTGTATGGAACATGAGCGACTTAAAGAAGAAATTAAAAATTGCATCTGATGAAACAATCAAAGACAGGTTATTATTTCACCCTAGACTCGAAAAAGAGTTAAGAGCACAAGGTATCGTACATTATCCTGATGAGAATTTTAATCGTTGGAGGTTTAACGCAAGAAGGATGCATAAGTTTGTAGATGAACATTTTAATGAGATTTACAAAGGAGGGCACAACAAATGAGTAAAACTTATAAAAGCTACCTAGTAGCAGTACTATGCTTCACAGTCTTAGCGATTGTACTTATGCCGTTTCTATACTTCACTACAGCATGGTCAATTGCAGGATTCGCAAGTATCGCAACATTCATATTCTATAAGGAATACTTTTATGAAGAATAAAAAAACTGCTACTTGCGCCAACAAGTAACAGTAACAAACATTTAAGAAATAAAATTCAAGTTAAATATAAAACGAAAAACGGAGGAAGTCAACCATGACTAAAAATTATAAAGACATGACGCAGGAAGAAATAAAAGACTTATTATCTGAAAAAACGGCAGAATTGTATGAATTAGCGAAAGAAATTAAGGGAGAAAGTAAATTTGATATTTTGCTTTTCTCATCAATAGGAGTTATCGACGGAGATTATTTAGCAGGTTCAAGTTCTGTGATTGGTCATACTTTTGATCTTGCTTACTTATTGGATAGCACTAAGAGTTATAAAGATATTGTCAATGTTCTCCAAATGTGTAAATCACAAAAAATTCTCGGTATAGATGACGACAAGGAGGACTAAAACAATGTATTACAAAACGGGTGACGTATGTCGAAAAATATTTAATGTAGATGGCTTTGATTTTCAATTAAGAGTTAAGAAGCGAGCATATAGTGTCGAAATAGTCGTTTTAGATCATGAAGGAAATTCAATTGACGGGCTACTAGTTTCTGACGAGAACGATCTATACACAGCTTTAGATATTTTGAAACAAAGTATTTATGAATGGATTGAAAATAACACAGATGAACAGGACAGACTAATTAACTTAGTCATGAAATGGTAGGTATAAGCATGAGAGATACAGAAAGAAATATATTGAATATTTTTAAGACGTTATTCGACGAATATACTTTGTCAAACCAACGAGCATTATTGGAAATTGAACGTAATCATCACGGATACTTATCGATTAATTTCTTGCACTATCACGACAGTTACAAAACAAACAATAAGCTTGTGCAGATACATGAAATCAATCCAGACAGCCATGAACGAATAAAAAATTTAATTATCGAGGTGCTAAGAGGTCATCGGAAGATTAAAAAAGGAGCATGAGGAAAGATATGAAAATAAATAAGTTAACTATATCGAACTTTGCTGGAATCAAAGAAGAAAAATTTAACTTTGACGGTAAAGATGCAAAAATATACGGCAATAATGCGACTGGCAAGACTACAACAGCAACCGCATTACAATGGCTGCTTTTCGATAAGGGTTTAGACGGTTCAACCAAATCATTTAACCCTGTACCTTTAAACGAAAAAAACGAAGAAAATTATGAGTTAATTCCGACTGTTTTCGCAGAATTTGAAATCGACGGAAAAATTACGACTTTTAAAAAAGAGTCACATCCTAAATACACAATAAATCAAAAAACGAATCGCAAGGAATACTCACGAAGTCGAACGAAGAAACAATATATCAATGATGAATAAATAAAAGTAAAGGATTATAAAGCTCGTATTGATGAACTGATTGATGAAGATGTATTCAAGTTAATTACGAACCCTCAAGCATTTAACTTACTAGATTGGAAGAAACGAAGAAGTTTGTTGTTTGAAATCGCTAAACCAATCAATGATGAGGATGTCATTAAAACAAATGATGATTTTAAAGAACTAAATAATATTCTTGGAGATCACGAAATTGAAACAAAGAAAAAGATTCTTACAGACAAGATAAAACAGATTAACAAAGATATCAAAGATATTCCGATACGTATTAACCAAACGCAACAAAATAAGCAGGATGTACCGGAATTCGATAATGATAGACACACAATCATAAAACAAGAAATTGAGCAACTTGAAAATGAGCGTATAGATATTCAAAACGGTGCAGAAGAAATTAATTTGCGTAACCAATTAGCTGATAAACAATCAGAATTGAAGCGCATAGAAGCTAATAATAGCGCCAGTAATGAGAACAAAATACATGCTTTAACAAATGAGCTACACGTTGAAAATGGAACGGTTGCGAATCTTAAAACAAGATTAAAGCAAAACAAACAACAAATTACACATGAAGAAAATCGACGTAATCAATTATTAGAAAATCATAAAGGATTAAAAAGTGATTTAGAAAAAGCTAAAAATCAAAAATTTGAATATCTTGATGACAATGTATGTAGTTGTTGTGGTCAACAGTTACCAGCTGAACAAGTGAGTGAGGTAAGAGAAAAAGCATTGCAGAAATTCAATGCAAACAAATCGAAAGAATTAGAAACAATACAAACATCTATCAATCACATTATTTCAGAGGGCAAGAAAATAAAGCCAATTATCGAGAAATTAGAGGATGACAACAATAATTTACAAATTAAAATCAACGAAGCAGAAGAGCGTTCAGCAAGAATACAAAACAAAATTAATAAGTTGAAAACAACTCACGTTGACGTTACGCAAACTGACGAATACAAAGCAGTAATGTTAGAGATAAATGAGATTAATCAAAAACGCTCTAACATCAGGAAAACTATTCAAGATAAAGTTTCAGGAATAGATGACAAAATAAGCGAACTTACTCAAGAAAAATCAGAAATTGAAGTGTCAATATCAATCGAAAAATCAAATAAACATCTAGATGATGTTATTTCTGAATTAAGAAATGAAGAAGACAGATTATTGGATGAAAAAGAAAAGTATTCACATGACCTTTATATCTTAAAAGAATTTACAACAACAAAAGTCAAAATGCTTACTGAAAACATCAATAACGAATTTGATATTGCTGAATTTAAGCTATTCAATACCTTAGTTAACGGCGAATTAGAAGAAACATGTTCAACAACGGTTAATGGTGTCGAGTATGACAGCGGTTTAAATAACGCCTCAAGAATTAATGTTGGCTTAGATATCATCAACACACTATCAAAACATTTTAAAGTTACAGCGCCAATATTTATTGATAATGCTGAATCAGTAACAGAGCTTATCAAAACAGAATCACAACAAATTCAATTGATAGTAAATGAACAAGATAAAAAATTAAGAATGGAGACTATATAAAATGACTGAAAATAATAAATTACAAACTATTGAACAACAATTAGTACAAGAAAAGAACGTATCTGACAACGTATTAAACAAAGTGAGAGTTTTAGAGTCACAAGGCAATTTGGAATTGCCAAATGATTATTCACCAAGTAATGCCATGAAACAAGCATGGTTACAAATCAGCCAAGATAACAAATTAATGAGTTGTAACGATACAAGCAAAGCAAATGCCTTATTAGACATGGTAACGCAAGGTTTAAATCCAGCTAAAAATCAATGCTACTTTATTCCTTACGGCAACAAAATGCAGTTACAACGTAGCTATCACGGTAATGTAATGATGTTAAAACGTGATGCAGGTGCTCAAGATGTTGTTGCTCAAGTGATTTATAAAGGCGATACATTCAAGCAAGAAATGGGAGAAACAGGACGTATCAAAGCGATTAAACACGAACAAGACTTCTTTAACATCGACAAAGAAAACATTATCGGTGCGTACTGCACAATCGTATTTAATGATGGACGAGATAACTATATTGAAGTCATGACTATTGAACAAATTAAACAAGCATGGATGCAGTCATCAATGATTAAAGATGAAAAAGCATTACAAAATTCTAAAACACATAATAATTTCAAAGAAGAAATGGCTAAAAAAACAGTTATCAATAGAGCTGCTAAACGTTATATCAACACATCAACAGATAGCAATCTTTTCAAATACGCACAAGAATCCGAACAACGTCAACGCAAAGAAGTGTTGGACGCAGAAGTTGAAGAAAATGCAAATCAAGAACAATTGGACTTTGAACAACCAGTTCTTGAAGAAGCACAATACACAGAATTAGAAAATGATAAGCCTATTGATGTATCTGACTTTGAAGAAATAAAAGAACCTGCAACAGAAAAAGAAAGCGAAGAAGAGCCATTTTAATTGAAACAATAGCAACTGGTTCAAGTGGTAACTGCTACGTCTTAAATGATGGACGTACTACGTTACTATTTGAGGCAGGTATAAAATTTGAACGTGTTCAAAAGCATTTCAAATATAAAACAAGACATATAGCAGGGTGTCTTATCACACACGAACATGGTGATCATGCAAAGTATACAAAGCAGTTTGTCGACAATGGTGTAATCAGCTATATGACTGCTGGAACACAACAAGCTATGAATTTTGAAAGTCATCGCTTATGCACGATTAAGGCAAAGCAAGAGCTGCGAATAGGCACATGGTCAATTCTACCGTTTGACATCGAACATGATGCTAACGAGCCTGTGGCTTTCTTATTACAAAGCACACTAGGTTATAAGGTTCTGTATGTTACTGATACAAAGTATTTGAAATACAAATTTAACGGCATTACGCACATGATGTTAGAAGTTAATTATATCTATGAACAAATGCAGGAAAACATAAAAAACGGCAGTGTGCACAGCACATTAGCAAACAGAATTATGGAGTCTCATTTTAGCTTAGAACATGCTATCGGAATGTTAAAAGCAAATGATTTAACTAGACTCGAAGAAATACATTTAATTCATTTAAGTAGTCAAAATTCAAATGCAAAATACATTAAAAGTGAAATACAAAAAGTGACGGGCGCGCCCGTTTATGTTGGAGGTTTATAAATGCTAAACAGAACAATATTAGTTGGTCGTTTAACTAGAGACCCAGAATTAAGAACCACTCAAAGTGGTGTAAATGTAGCATCATTCACATTAGCAGTTAACCGCACATTTACGAATGCACAAGGAGAGCGCGAGGCAGACTTTATTAATATCATCGTATTTAAAAAACAAGCAGAGAACGTTAATAAATACCTATCTAAAGGATCGTTGACGGGCGTAGATGGTAGGTTACAAACGCGGAATTATGAAAATAAGGAAGGTCAACGTGTATATGTTACGGAAGTTATTGCTGATAGTATTCAATTTTTAGAACCGAAAAACTCAAATGACACTCAACAAGATTTATACCAACAACAAGTACAACAAACACGTGGACAATCGCAATATTCAAATAACAAACCAGTAAAAGATAATCCGTTTGCGAATGCAAATGGTCCGATTGAAATAGATGACAATGATTTACCATTCTAATTTAACCGGTTTGAAAGTGAGGTGTGTATATGACTGGTTGGATAAGTATTGATCGCTCAATTCAAAATCATTGGCTATTTAAAGAAAAGAGAACATTTTCAAAGTTTGAAGCATGGATATATTTACTCATGGAAGCGAATCATTCAAAGGCAAAAGTGCCTATTGGAAACCAAATTGTAACCGTAGAAAGAGGACAAAGATTAACATCGATTTTGACCTTGTCTGACCTTTTTAACTGGTCACGATTTAAAGTGAAAACCTTCCTTGACTTACTCGAGAGTGATGGAATGTTAGAAGTCAAAACAACATCAAAATATACCCTTATAACCATTGTCAATTATGACTTTTATCAAAGTGAGCAGGGAAGGAACCAACATCAAAACGACATCAAACCAACATCAAAACAACATCAGTCAAACATCAATCCAACATCAAAACAACATCAAACCAACACAAACAATAATGATAATAAAGATAATAATGAAAAGAATGTGAATAATGAGAAGAAGAAGGCAGCTGCCTTCGACTTCTTCCAAGATAACGGATTCGGTTTCATAACTCCTTACAATTTAGACGATTTAAATTACTATCTTGATTCATTTGAAAATGATTCAGATCAAATAGTTACCGCATCACTTAAAATCGCTAAAGACAGAAATAAAGTTACTTGGGGATATGCTAAAAGCATTTTGAATACATGGCTTAATGCAAACTTGAAATCTATTGAACAAGTACGTGCATTTGAAAAGCAACAACTGGAAAGCAAAAAGCAAACTAATAAACCTTATGTTAAACCATCGAAAGAAAAAACACCCAAATGGCTCACAGACAGCACGAGAGAAACGAAAACGCCGGAAGTAGATGAAAACCTTGAGAAAGACAGAGAAGCTTTTATTAAGCGTCTAAATAGCAAATGGGAGTGATTGAAAATGGATGCATTTGATAAATACTATCTATTTGATCATGACGGCAACAAAATGTTTTCAGTTACACCACATTTTAAAGATGGTCGGCATTTAGTTGTTGGAATAAAAGAAACAAAATTTAATGGTCGTCGTTGGTATTTAGACGATTATGAATTAAATACACTTATTGATAATGAACAAATGGAGTTAGGACACCAAACAAGCTTATTTGAATATATATGAGGGATTACATGGAGATAGAAATTAAATTTAATGAAGTGTTTAATGCGCCGATGGGGTCGCCCCGTCCACGCTTTCGTAAAACAGGTAGATTTGTTCAAACTTACATGCCAACGTCTTACACAAAGCATAAAGCGTATATACAAGGGCAAATGCCTAAGTTAAATCTAGAGCGCGCACTAAAAATCGAATTAGACTTTTACTTTCCATTGCTTAAATCGTGGTCGAAGAAAAAGAAAAGCGAAATGGTTGGGCAGTATAAAGTGACTAAGCCGGATATCGACAACTTAATTAAAACGGTATTAGATGCTTGTAATGGCCATGTATGGAAAGACGATAACCAAATTACAGAAATAACTAGCTCAAAGCGTTATGGAATTGAGCCCAAAATAATCATACGAATAGAAGAAATATAAGAGGTGGATAAAATGGCGAGAAAAGCAAGAATTGTAACAATAAACGATAAACCTTATAGGTTCAGTAAATTTGAAATGGAATTAATAGAAAGTCACGGTATAACCGCTGGAATGGTTTCTAAGAGAGTAAAAGACGGTTGGGAACTACATGAAGCAATGGACGCACCAGAAGGTACGCGTTTAAGCGAGTACAGAGAAAAGAAAACAATAGAAAGACTGGAACAAGCTAGACTCGAACGCAAATTGGAAAGAAAGCAAAAGAAAGAGGCTGAGCTAAGAAGAAAGAAGCCACATTTGTTTAATGTACCACAGAAAC
>OKEI01000252.1_pt1 | contig 10233 bp, 8 predicted proteins | sample 1613761 | NCBI WGS metagenome assembly OKEI01 (sample SAMN04436875, study PRJEB24849) | human gut metagenome | biome: human gut; feature: NICU; material: stool | host: Homo sapiens | place: USA: Saint Louis, MO | collected 2011-11-15
GGGATTAGATGGGGAAATATATTTTCAAACGATTTATTTATATGCTTATTTCTTTATTTATTATTATTACAATTACATTTTTCTTAATGAAATTAATGCCAGGTTCGCCATTTAACGATGCTAAATTAAATGCTGAACAAAAAGAAATTTTAAATGAAAAATATGGATTAAATGATCCTGTAGCTACGCAGTATTTACATTATTTAAAAAATGTTGTTACAGGCGATTTTGGTAATTCATTCCAGTATCATAATCAACCTGTGTGGGATTTGATTAAACCGAGACTACTACCTTCTTTTGAAATGGGTCTTACAGCAATGTTCATCGGTGTGATACTGGGACTTATTTTAGGTGTTGCAGCAGCTACTAAACAAAATTCTTGGGTTGACTATACAACTACAGTTATTTCAGTTATTGCTGTATCTGTACCATCTTTTGTACTTGCTGTACTTTTACAATATGTATTTGCAGTTAAATTAAGATGGTTCCCAGTAGCTGGATGGGAAGGTTTTTCGACCGCGGTATTACCGTCACTTGCATTATCTGCAGCTGTTTTAGCAACTGTCGCCAGATACATAAGAGCAGAGATGATAGAGGTATTAAGTTCAGACTATATTTTATTAGCGAGAGCTAAAGGTAATTCGACAATGCGTGTACTTTTTGGACATGCACTTAGAAATGCTTTAATTCCAATTATTACAATTATCGTTCCCATGTTAGCAAGTATTTTAACAGGCACTTTAACAATTGAAAATATTTTTGGGGTTCCTGGATTAGGGGATCAATTCGTACGTTCAATTACAACAAATGATTTCTCAGTAATCATGGCAATCACACTATTATTTAGCACACTGTTTATCGTTTCTATTTTTATTGTAGATATTTTGTACGGTGTGATAGATCCACGAATTCGTGTTCAAGGAGGTAAAAAATAATGGCTGAAAATAAAAACAATTTGTCGATTAACGACGATCATTCTAATGCAGCTATGACGCATACCTCTGACGCTATCGCATCATCTGATTTTATTATTAGAGAATTAGACTTGAATCAGGAACCTGAAATGCAACGAGAAAGCAAAAACTTTTGGCAAGATGCTTGGGCTCAGTTAAAACGAAATAAGTTAGCTGTTGTCGGTATGATAGGTTTAATTATCATTGTAATATTTGCTTTTATCGGTCCAGTTATAAATAAACATGATTATGCTGAACAAAATGTAGAACATAGAAATCTTCCGGCAAAAATACCTGTATTAGACAAAGTTCCATTTTTACCTTTTGATGGTAAAGATGCAGATGGCAAGGATGCTTATAAAGCAGCAAATGCTAAAGAAAATTATTGGTTTGGTACTGATCAGTTGGGTCGAGATTTATGGACAAGAACATGGAAAGGTGCTCAAATTTCATTGTTTATCGGTGTTGTTGCAGCGATGTTAGATATTTTTATTGGCGTTGTATATGGTGCGATTTCTGGATTCTTCGGTGGACGTGTCGATACGATTATGCAACGTATACTTGAAGTCATAGCATCTATTCCGAATTTAATTGTCGTAATTTTATTTGTATTAATTTTTGAACCATCCATTTGGACAATTATATTGGCTATGTCTATCACAGGCTGGTTAGGCATGAGCAGAGTTGTACGTGGAGAATTTTTAAAATTGAAAAATCAAGAGTTTGTCATGGCTTCGAAAACATTGGGGGCTTCAAAATTCAAATTGATATTTAAGCATATTTTACCTAATACGTTAGGTGCTATCGTGGTTACATCAATGTTTACAGTACCTAGTGCTATTTTCTTCGAAGCATTTTTAAGTTTCATTGGTATAGGTGTACCTGCACCTCAAACATCGTTAGGGTCATTAGTAAATGATGGGCGCGCAATGTTATTAATTTATCCACATGAATTATTTATACCAGCAATGATTTTAAGTTTATTAATTCTATTCTTTTACTTATTTAGTGATGGATTACGTGATGCATTTGATCCGAAAATGCGTAAATAAAAGGGGGCATAGCATATGACTGAAAGAATATTAGAAGTAAATGATTTGCATGTTTCCTTTGATATTACAGCAGGGGAAGTGCAGGCAGTGAGAGGTGTAGATTTTTATTTAAACAAGGGGGAAACATTGGCAATTGTTGGTGAATCAGGTTCAGGTAAATCTGTAACAACAAAAGCAATTACAAAATTATTCCAAGGGGACACAGGAAGAATTAAAAAGGGAGAAATTTTATTTTTAGGGGAAGATTTAGCAAAAAAACCTGAAAATGAGTTAATTAAATTACGTGGCAAAGATATTTCAATGATCTTTCAAGATCCAATGACATCTTTAAACCCAACGATGCAAATTGGTAAACAAGTCATGGAACCATTAATTAAGCACAAAAATTATAGTAAAGCACAAGCTAAAAAGCGCGCATTGGAAATACTAAATCTTGTAGGTTTACCAAATGCAGAAAAAAGATTTAAAGCATATCCTCATCAATTTTCAGGTGGACAAAGGCAAAGAATTGTTATTGCAACCGCATTAGCTTGTGAACCTAAAGTGCTCATTGCTGATGAACCAACGACTGCATTAGACGTAACGATGCAGGCACAAATTTTAGATTTAATGAAAGAACTACAACAAAAAATCGATACAGCAATTATTTTTATAACGCATGATTTAGGGGTTGTTGCGAATATTGCTGATAGAGTGGCAGTTATGTATGGTGGTCAAATGGTTGAAACAGGAGATGTTAACGAAATATTTTATGATCCAAAGCATCCATATACATGGGGATTATTATCGTCAATGCCTGATTTATCAACAACAAATGACACACCATTACTAGCGATTCCTGGAGCGCCACCTGATTTATTACACCCACCTAAAGGTGATGCATTTGCGAGACGTAGTCAATATGCATTAGATATTGATTTTAAAGTAGAACCACCGTGGTTTAAAGTTTCACCGACACATTTTGTGAAATCTTGGTTATTAGACGCACGTGCACCAAAAGTTGAACTACCCGAGCTGGTAAAACAACGTATGAAACCGATGCCTAATAATTATGAAAAACCACTCAAGGTAGAAAGGGTGTCGTTCAATGAAAAATGATGAAGTGCTATTATCTATTAAAAATTTAAAGCAATATTTTAACGCAGGAAAGAAAAACGAAGTGAGAGCGATTGAAAATATTTCGTTTGATATATACAAAGGGGAAACATTAGGTTTAGTAGGAGAATCGGGGTGTGGTAAATCTACAACTGGTAAATCAATTATTAAACTTAATGATATTACAAGTGGAGAAATTTTGTATGAGGGTATTGATATACAAAAGATTCGTAAACGTAAAGATTTGCTTAAATTTAATAAAAAGATACAGATGATTTTTCAAGACCCATATGCGTCTTTAAATCCTAGGTTAAAAGTAATGGATATAGTAGCTGAAGGTATTGATATCCATCATTTAGCAACTGATAAGCGTGACCGAAAAAAACGTGTCTATGATTTACTTGAAACTGTTGGATTAAGTAAAGAACATGCCAATCGCTATCCTCATGAATTTTCAGGTGGACAACGCCAACGTATTGGAATTGCCCGTGCATTAGCCGTTGAACCAGAATTCATTATCGCGGACGAACCAATATCGGCATTGGATGTTTCAATCCAAGCTCAAGTAGTTAATTTATTATTAAAATTACAACGTGAAAGAGGGATTACGTTCCTATTTATAGCTCATGATCTATCAATGGTGAAGTATATTTCAGATCGTATTGCAGTCATGCATTTTGGGAAAATAGTTGAAATTGGACCGGCAGAAGAAATTTATCAAAATCCATTACACGATTATACTAAGTCTTTATTATCAGCCATTCCACAACCTGATCCTGAATCAGAACGCAGTCGCAAACGATTTAGTTATATTGATGATGAAGCAAATAATCATTTAAGACAATTACATGAAATTAGACCGAATCACTTTGTCTTTAGTACTGAAGAAGAAGCGGCACAACTACGAGAAAATAAATTGGTGACACAAAATTAAGGGGAAGGGGGAAATGCAATGACGAGAAAATTTAGAACACTTATTTTAATTTTGATTGCTACAATTGCATTAAGTGGTTGTGCTAATGACGATGGTATTTATTCAGATAAAGGTCAAGTATTCAGAAAAATTTTGTCATCAGACTTAACATCCCTTGATACATCATTAATAACGGATGAAATATCTTCTGAAGTGACTGCGCAAACATTCGAAGGTTTATACACATTAGGAAAAGGTGACAAACCGGTGTTAGGTGTTGCGAAAGCTTTTCCTGAAAAGAGTAAAGATGGTAAAACTTTAAAGGTTAAATTAAGAAGCGATGCTAAATGGAGCAATGGTGACAAAGTGACTGCACAAGACTTTGTTTATGCTTGGAGAAAAACAGTTGACCCTAAAACAGGTTCTGAATTTGCATACATTATGGGGGACATTAAAAATGCGAGTGATATTAGTACTGGTAAGAAACCTGTAGAGCAATTAGGTATCAAAGCATTAAATGATGAAACATTACAAATTGAATTAGAAAAGCCGGTTCCATATATTAATCAATTATTAGCACTTAATACCTTTGCACCTCAAAATGAAAAAGTTGCCAAAAAATATGGTAAAAATTACGGTACGGCAGCTGATAGAGCGGTATACAATGGTCCATTTAAAGTTGATGATTGGAAACAAGAAGATAAAACCTTACTATCTAAAAATCAGTATTATTGGGATAAAAAGAATGTAAAATTAGATAAAGTGAATTATAAAGTTATTAAAGACTTACAAGCCGGTGCATCATTGTATGATACTGAATCAGTAGATGACGCAGTTATTACTGCAGATCAAGTAAATAAATATAAAGACAACAAAGGATTAAACTTTGTGTTAACGACTGGGACATTTTTTGTAAAAATGAATGAAAAACAATATCCTGATTTTAAAAACAAAAATTTAAGATTGGCTATCGCACAAGCAATAGATAAAAAAGGATACGTTGATTCAGTGAAAAACAATGGCTCAATTCCTTCCGATACACTAACAGCCAAAGGAATTGCGAAAGCGCCTAATGGCAAAGATTATGCGAGTACCATGAATTCGCCTTTAAAATATAATCCTAAAGAAGCAAGAGCACACTGGGACAAAGCTAAAAAAGAGTTAGGTAAAAATGAAGTGACATTTTCAATGAACACAGAAGATACACCAGATGCAAAAATATCTGCTGAATATATCAAATCGCAAGTTGAGAAAAATTTACCAGGAGTTACTTTGAAAATTAAGCAATTACCGTTTAAACAAAGAGTATCACTAGAACTGAGTAACAATTTTGAAGCATCACTTAGTGGTTGGTCTGCAGATTACCCTGATCCTATGGCTTATTTAGAAACAATGACCACAGGTAGCGCACAAAATAATACAGACTGGGGTAATAAAGAATATGATCAATTACTTAAAGTAGCAAGAACCAAATTGGCACTTCAACCGAACGAACGATATGAAAACTTGAAAAAAGCAGAAGAAATGTTCCTAGGAGATGCACCGGTAGCACCAATTTATCAAAAAGGTGTTGCACATTTAACAAATCCTCAAGTAAAAGGATTAATTTACCATAAATTTGGTCCAAATAACTCACTTAAACATGTATATATTGATAAATCGATAGATAAAGAAACAGGTAAGAAGAAAAAATAATATGCTTTGTAAATTAGGCTGGAGACATATCTCCAGTCTTTTTGTGTTGGATAAAAACTTTGGGAATAAAAATTTAAAATAAGTCGTTTTTTAAATTACTGAAATTGATTAAATGCATAAATAACTGAATATTCTAAAAATAAACTTGTAATAATTTTTTCTATGAGTAAACTAAAAAGAAAAAATTAGATTGAAAGTAGGAGGCATATGTATGGGGAAGCTAATTAAATATATTTCAATACTTCTTATTGTCGTTTTAGTGTTGAGTGCTTGCGGAAAAAGCAGTAATAAAGATGAAGGAGTAAAAGATGCTACTAAAACGGAAACCTCAAAACATAAAGGTGGTACCTTAAATGTAGCATTAACAGCACCGCCAAGTGGTGTTTATTCTTCGTTATTAAATAGTACACATGCAGATTCTGTAGTTGAGGGATATTTTAACGAAAGCTTATTAGCAACTGATAAAAAAATACGTCCTAAGGCATATATTGCTTCATGGAAGGACATCGAGCCGGCTAAGAAAATAGAATTTAAAATTAAAAAAGGTATTAAATGGCATGATGGTAATGAATTGAAAATTGATGATTGGATTTATTCAATTGAAGTCTTAGCTAACAAGGACTACGAAGGTGCTTATTATCCAAGTGTAGAAAATATCCAAGGTGCGAAAGATTATCATGAAGGAAAAACTGATCATATTAGCGGATTGAAGAAAATAGATGACTACACTATGCAGGTTACATTTGATAAAAAACAAGAAAATTACTTAACAGGATTTATTACTGGACCTTTATTAAGTAAAAAATATTTATCAGATGTACCAATTAAAGATTTAGCGAAATCAGATAAAATCCGAAAATATCCTATTGGTATTGGACCGTATAAAGTTAAGAAAATCGTTCCAGGTGAGGCTGTTCAACTCGTTAAATTTGATGATTATTGGCAAGGTAAGCCTGCACTAGACAAAATCAATTTAAAAGTTATTGATCAAGCTCAAATTATTAAGGCAATGGAAAAAGGCGATATTGATGTTGCGAATGATGCTACCGGTGCAATGGCAAAAGATGCTAAGTCATCTAATGCTGGTCTCAAGGTATTATCTGCGCCAAGCTTAGACTACGGTTTAATAGGATTCGTATCTCATGATTACGATAAAAAAGCTAATAAAACTGGTAAAGTGAGACCAAAATATGAAGACAAAGAATTACGTAAAGCAATGCTTTATGCAATTGATAGAGAAAAATGGATTAAAGCGTTTTTCAATGGTTACGCTAGTGAAATCAATAGTTTTGTACCATCTATGCATTGGATAGCAGCCAATCCTAAGGACCTAAATGATTACAAATATGATCCTGAAAAAGCTAAAAAAATCTTAGATAAGTTAGGTTATAAAGATAGAGATGGTGACGGATTTAGAGAAGATCCTAAAGGTAATAAATTTGAGATTAACTTTAAACATTATTCAGGTTCAAATCCTACTTTTGAACCAAGAACTGCTGCGATAAAAGATTTCTGGGAAAAAGTTGGCTTGAAAACAAATGTGAAGTTAGTAGAATTCGGTAAATATAATGAAGACTTAGCAAATGCATCTAAAGATATGGAAGTGTACTTCAGATCATGGGCAGGAGGTACAGATCCAGATCCATCAGATTTATACCACACTGATAGACCTCAAAATGAAATGAGAACAGTTTTACCAAAATCAGATCAATATTTAGATGATGCATTAGACTTCGAAAAAGTAGGCATTGATGAAAAGAAACGTAAAGATATTTATGTTAAATGGCAAAAATATATGAATGATGAGTTACCTGGATTACCAATGTTCCAAGGTAAATCGATAACTATTGTTAACGATAAAGTACGAAACTTAGACATTGAAATTGGAACTGATCAAAGTTTATATAATTTAACTAAAGAAGCTTAGTAATGTAACCTCGACGATTTTGTCGAGGTTTACTTATATGGGGGGATGTTATGAATAATGTATTGTTAGAGGTTAAAGATTTAGAAACATCATTAAAAATAAATAATGAATGGTTAGCAACTGTTGAAAATATTTTCTTTTGAATTATCTAAAGGAGAAGTTTTGGGTATAGTAGGGGAATCTGGTTGCGGTAAGTCCATATTAAGTAAGTCAATTATTAAATTATTACCAGAAAAGATATCTAAACTAAGTAGTGGAGAAGTTATATTTGATGGTAAACGAATCGATACGCTCAATGAGAAGCAATTGCTAGATATTCGAGGAAATGATATTGCTATGATTTTTCATGAACCTATGACTGCTTTAAATCCTGTATTTACCATAAAAAATCAACTTGTGGAATCTATAAAATCACATAAAAAAATTTCTAAAAAAGAAGCAAATAACTTAGCAAAAGATTTACTAAAAAAAGTTGGAATTGCTAGACAAGATGAAATATTAAATAGCTATCCTCATCAATTATCTGGTGGTATGAGACAAAGAGTAATGATTGCAATGGCCATTTCATGTTCTCCTAAATTATTAATTGCTGATGAACCTACAACAGCATTGGATGTCACGATTCAAGCGCAAATATTAGACTTATTAAAAGAATTGCAAAAGGAAACGCAAATGGCAATTATGATGATTACACATGATTTGAGTGTAGTTGCTGAGTTTTGCGATAAAGTCTTAGTTATGTATGCAGGTCAAATTGTAGAATTTGGAGGCATAAAAGAAATACTACACAATCCGAAACATCCTTATACCCAAAAATTATTATCAACAATTCCAAAACTTAAAGAAGGGCAGAAACGACTTGAAACGATAGAAGGAATTGTGCCATCAATCCAAGCATTTCACGTTAATAAGTGCAGATTTGCAAATAGATGTAACAAAAAACTGGATATTTGTAATAATCAATCTCCTAAAATGCATGTTTGTGAAGACGTCATTGTACGTTGTCATTTGTACAAAAATGAATATAAGGAGATATAAGAATGGAAAATATTTTAGAAGTCAACCAAATAAAAAAATACTACAAAATTAAAACTGGATTATTACAAAAAACTCAGTACGTTAAAGCTGTTGATGACGTATCGTTTTCAATAAAAAAAGGACAAACTTTTGGATTAGTAGGAGAATCGGGTTGTGGTAAGTCAACGTTAGGTAAAGTGATTATCAGGCTTGAAGATGCAACTTCAGGTTCAATAATTGTTAATGGTGAAGATATAACAAGATTACAAGGTAAAAAACTCAGAAAATCACGACAACAATATCAGATGATATTTCAAGATCCGTATGCATCATTGAATCCGATGCAAATGGTTGGAGATATCATTTCAGAACCTATTTTAAATTATAAAAAATTGCCAAAAGAAGAAATAAAAAAAGAAGTACTATATTTATTAAAATGTGTTGGCCTAAGTGAAGATGCATATTATAAATATGCACATGAATTTTCAGGTGGACAGAGACAAAGAGTGGGAATTGCAAGAGCATTGGCTTTGCGTCCGAGTTTAATTGTTGCTGATGAGCCTGTAAGTGCATTAGATGTATCTGTTCAATCTCAAGTACTGAATTTATTAAAAGATTTACAAGAGCAATTTAAGTTAAGCTATTTATTTATCGCGCATGATTTAAGTGTAGTGAAACATATTAGTGATGTAATTGGAGTTATGTATTTAGGTCATATAGTTGAAATTGCATCTGATAAAGAAATTTATGAAAATCCCAAACATCCATATACAAAAGCATTAATTTCATCAATACCACAAATTGATAAACATAATAACAATAGAATTATATTAAAAGGAGAATTACCTTCGCCAAGTAATCCGCCGCAAGGTTGTCCTTTTCATACAAGATGTCCGATTGCAAAAGATAAATGTAAAGAAAATATACCACAATTAAAGGACATTGGTAACGAACATCAAGTTGCTTGTTTCTACGTAGATAAAGTAGGTGATTTAAATGCTTAAATTAATACTTAAAAGGTTAGGGTTAATGATCCCGTTACTAATTTTAATCTCAATAGTTGTATTTTCATTAGCAATCATACAACCAGGAGATCCATTTTCAGATTTACAAAACGGTAAAATAAAACAAGAAGCAATAAATGCACAAAGGGAAAAGTTAGGCCTCAACGACTCAATACCACATCAATATATTAGATGGGTCAATCATGTTATACATGGTGATTTAGGGGAGTCAATCAAATATAAGAGGCCGGTAATTGATGTTATTGAGGAAAGAATTCCAAATACAATATTACTCGGTGCTATGTCATTAATTATTACTTATATTATCTCATTTGCTTTAGGAATAACGTCAGGTAGATATTCTTACAGTTTGACTGATTATACTGTGCAAATATTTAATTATTTGATGTTAGCTATTCCATCTTTTATTGCGGGAGTATTTGCAATTTTTATTTTTTCTTTTGAATTACAATGGTTTCCGTTTCAAGGTTCTGTTGATATTAACCTTAAAGAAGGTACTTTTGAATATTATATGAGTAAAATTTATCATACATTTTTGCCTGCATTAACTTTAGGA
>OKEI01000259.1_pt1 | contig 10109 bp, 10 predicted proteins | sample 1613761 | NCBI WGS metagenome assembly OKEI01 (sample SAMN04436875, study PRJEB24849) | human gut metagenome | biome: human gut; feature: NICU; material: stool | host: Homo sapiens | place: USA: Saint Louis, MO | collected 2011-11-15
TCTAAATTTAATAATTATAAATAATTCTATTGTTATATTTTATAATTAAGAACAAGTTCAATAAGAGGAGATGAATCAAAAAATATGATGGATACAAAGAAAAACAATCAACCCATCCGCATGTTGACGGCACGATTGATTGACTTATAAGGAGATAGATTTCATTTTCATGATAGTAATCAATGAAAGATGGCATTTATTTCCAAGTATCTTCGGGAAACATACAATCTGATTTACGCATGCGAGACACAAATGGATTACCTTTCACTGTGTAACGTAAAGATTTATGTGTCCAATCACCTTTATTTGGAATACCGATTCGTGGACTAGCAATAATATCTTTAGGATATTTACGATTCTTAGTATCAATAGACAATCTACAGTTATTTAACGTAGCGCCATCGATAGCCCGTGGAATGTTAAATGCCTTAGTCCATTTTCCTGGGCCATTCGTTACCTCGTAGCCTTTCTTACCTCTGTTACGGAACATAGCGGATAAACCTTCTTCTGGTTCAATTGCGCGTATAAGTACGCCTTCAGGTATACCTTCAGATTTTGTTACAAAATTAATGAGTAAATGCGTATGCATGACATGTGCATAAATTGTACCACCACGTTTATATAATGACGTGACTTTAGGTGTTATTTTACCGCCATAGCCATGAGCCGCACGATCATTCAAACCTAAGTAAGCTTCCGTTTCCACGATGTAGCCTGTATACGTTTGAGTGGTATCCTGATAAATCACTTTGACACCTAATAAGTTTTTAGCAATTTGTCTTGTATCATTATTAACGAAATCCATAATATTCTCCTCGTAATTATATGATTAAATTAAATAAAAATGAAAAAGATATTTTTATTGTGGTAAATGTTTGATAAAATAGTATTGTTAAGAATTATAAAAATGTAAAGTATATACTTTGTTATGGAATATTTTATTTGCAGAGATTGAGACTCTTTTAAACGTGAACATTGCAGTGTGACATATTTTTAGTATAGTTAACGAAGCGTTGACTTTCAAATGAGTCTCCATATAGATGTGTACTTGTAGCGGGTTTTCATTTTACTAGTGATGAAATATAAAGTCCATTTTCCAAAGTGAATGACGATTGAAATGAAGTGGCTTGATAATGAATCTTGTAATTAAAAATATAAATATGATTAACGAAAGGGAGATTACAATGGAACAATTACCTCAAGTAGGTTTTATGAAATCATTCGTATTATTTTGGAAAAATTATGTAAATTTTAAGGGGAGATCAAGACGTAGTGAATATTGGTATATGGCACTATGGCATTTGATACTTATGGTTCCAGCTGTGTGTGTGCTAATAATAAACCTATTTCTATTCTTTATTTCTATAGCGGCAGATAACGAAACATTAATAGTTATGAGTATATTGATGATTATCCTTACTTCTGTGTATACTTTTGTCTATAGTTTGGCAACGTTTATTCCAAATTTAGCGTTGTGCGTTCGAAGATTTCACGATATATCAAGAACAATGTTATTTCCAATGATTATGACAGCATTCAGTATTATATTTTATATAGTATTACAGATTATCGATAGTTATTATGACAGTGATTTTACCTTAATGCCGATGGGTCTTAATATTTTGTTAGTACTTCTTTATTTTGTTTATTTAGGCCTAACAATTGTTATGATAGTATTCCTATGCTTTGACAGTAAGCCGGCAAATAAATATGGCGAAAGCCCAAAATACCCATCTTCAATTAAAAATCAACCAGTGACATCTGAAACACCGAAAACACCGGAAGAAACAGATAATCAATTGTAATGATATAAATATCTCGGCACAATGATGCTGGGATATTTTTTTACAAATAAGGCAATAAAGGTATGGGAAATGCGTATCTAGTGCTAATGATACTTAACATGCAAAAATGGCACTATTTAAATTTTTCAATTTCAGAAATTTTAAAAATAAATTCACTTTTAAAATATTGTATTTGTAGAGAATAGAAATGTTATATTAAGATAAATACATATTGTTTTAGGAGGCAAAGTATGGGACTTGTAATTGAACATGTTACGAAACGTTTTGGCAAGATGACGGCAGTAAATGATATTTCATTAGAGTTAGAATCAGGCAAAATGTTAGGTTTTCTAGGCAGAAATGGTGCAGGTAAAACAACGACATTTCGTATGATTTTAGGCTTAAGTGAACCAACTGAAGGACACATTACGTATAACGGTAAAAAACTAGATAAAACAATGTACAATCGTATTGGTTATTTACCGGAAGAACGCGGTTTACATGGGAAATTGACAGTTGAAGAAGAATTGAAATATTTGGCAACTTTAAAGGGAATGTCAAAAACAGAAATACAACAGCAAATATCGTATTGGCTTGAGCGCTTTGATATTACTGAAAACCGCAAAAAACGAATTGATAGTCTATCAAAAGGGAATCAACAAAAAATTCAGCTGTTAGCAAGTATGTTACATAAACCAGAATTACTAATATTAGATGAGCCTTTCAGTGGTCTAGACCCAGTTAATGTTGAGTTATTAAAAGAAGCAGTTAAAGACTTAAATGACTGGGGCAGTACAATCGTTTATAGTTCTCACCGTATGGAGCATGTTGAAGAATTATGTGATGATGTTTGTATTTTAGATAAAGGTCAACTTGTTGTTTCTGGTGATATCAATCATGTACGTGCATCTAATGGTAACAAGAAAGTTGTCATTGAATCAGAAACAACACTACCAGATTTAACAAACATTAGAGGCATCATTCATAGTGAAAACATGAAGCAAGGTCTTCAGTTGACGATTAAGAATGAAGAAGTAGCCAAAGATATTTATCAAGTTGTGGCACATCAAGGTTATGTTAAACGATTCCAAGTGGTAGAACCATCATTACAAGATATATTCATTGAGAAGGTTGGTGGCAAGGATGCATAAGTTTTGGGCGACATTTACTTTGACATATATCAAAAAAATTAAAGCTAAATCATTTGTAATTTTTATGATTATTATTGCTGCCTTAATGATTGGCCTATCTAACATTGATAAGATTATTAACATGTTTGATGATGGTCCAGATAAAATTGGTGTAGCAGCACCGAATGAACAAATCTATAAGGTTTTCAAGCAACAGGCGAATACATTTCATAGTGATGCTAAGTTTACTAAAGTTTCTATAGAAGATGCTGAAAAAGAAGTAAAAAAACATAAACTTGATAAAGCTTATATTATCAAGGTGAATCAAAATCGCACGTTACAAGGGACAATCATTAGTGAGAAGCGAGTAAGTCATGAAGATTCACAAAAAGTACAAGCACTGCTTACAGCTATTCAAACAAATATGGTAGCCGGGGAATTAAATATCAACAAAGAAGACTTACAAAAATTACAAGCACAAAGTAAAGTTGATAATAAGGTGATTTCTAATGATGAAGTCGATAAAGTATCAGAAGGACAAAAGATTTTCAACTATGCTTTAGCTTATGGCATTATCTTTCTAATGTTCTTTATTGTTTTAAATTATGCATCTCAAATAGCTATGGAAATTGCTAGTGAGAAAACATCGCGTGTCATTGAAATGATTGTTACAAGTATTTCACCAATCCAACATATTTTTGCTAAAATTTTAGGCGTTATAGCAGTTGCCGTGACTCAGATTATTTTAATTGTATTGATGGCAGTTATATGCATTTTTGCCTTTGACTTAAAAGACTTGCTACAAGGTTTTAACGTGGAAATGAATCAATTGTCTTGGCAAATTATTATTGTCGGAATTATAAGTAGTATTGTTGGAATTATGGCGTATGTATTACTTGCAGCCATCCTCGGATCATTAACATCTAGAATAGAAGATTTAAATCAATCTTTGATGCCACTGACATTACTTGGTATGATTGCATTTTATATCGCGATATTCACGATAAATAATCCTGATGGACAACTTGCTTTAATCACAAGTTATATTCCGTTTTTAGCGCCATTTCAATTAGTTGTACGCGCTCAAACTTCAGGGCTTCAAATATATGAGGTCATCTTAAGTTCTTTAATCTCAATTGTAATGGTAGCTGTCTTGATATGGATTGCAATTAAAACATATAAAGATTCAGTACTTACATTTGAACGTGGCTTATTTAATTCAATGAAACGTGTATTTAAAAAATAAAATTGATGAGAGTGACACACATTTATCATATAAAATGATGATGAAAGCGTGTTACTCTTATTTTTTTATATTTAGCTATAGAATAATGTCTAAAAAAGTGTACAATATGAATGTGAAAACGAACTTTTTAAAATGGGAATGTGAAGTAAGAAGAAATGTAAACAAATGATATGTAGCCGATAGATTATTGGTAGCAAATGTGTGATGGAGTGATTTCATGTTATATCCGATTTTTATATTTATATTAGCTGGCTTATGTGAAATAGGTGGGGGATACCTGATTTGGCTGTGGCTTAGGGAAGGACAGTCTTCACTTGTTGGGCTAATAGGCGGTGCGATACTCATGTTATATGGTGTCATTGCGACATTTCAATCATTTCCATCATTCGGAAGAGTATATGCAGCATATGGTGGCGTATTTATCATCATGAGTTTGATTTTTGCGATGGTCGTAGATAAACAAATGCCAGATAAATATGATGTTATCGGTGCAATCATTTGTATTGTAGGTGTTTTAGTAATGTTGCTACCCAGCAGAGCTTGAACACTTGTGGTTAGAAGGGAGAAGTAAAAATGATAGTTGAAGTTGAGCACCAAAGACAAGGTGTAGATTTAATCAAAATTGATAATGATGAAACTAAAATTATTTTTACGAATTATGGAGCAAGAGTAGTGTCTTGGAAATATCATGATAATAATATTGTTCTTGGAAATGTTGTTGAAGCGGATGAATTTTATCATAGTAATCCTTTTAAATTTGGTGCTTCTATAGGAAGATATAGCGGTAGAATTGATAATGCTAAATTTAAGTTGAAAGGTAAAGAATATCAGTTAGAAAAAAACAACGGTGAACATCATTTACATGGTGGATGTCATGGTTTGGACAATAAGTTATTTGATTATGAAATTAGAAATGAAATTGCTCAAATTAAAGTTATATTTAAGACGGTGTTGAAATCAGCTGATGATCATTTCCCGGGTGATATCGATGTGACGATTACACATATTTATGATGCGGATCACCAATGGTCGATTGAATACGAAGCAGTTGCATCAGAAGACACATTGTTTAGTCCTACGAATCATGTGTACTTCAATTTGAATCGAGATAATAATGTCGTTGATAATCATCGCATTTCAAGTAATCAATTAGATATGTATGTATTAGATGAGCGAAATATTGTTACAGGTGATATTCTAGATTTACATGAAGTGTTTGAAGATAACAAGATAAAATTGAGTGATATTTTTACATCACAACATGCGCAATTAAGCCAACAAATGACACGTTTTGGTGGTCTTGATCACCCATTTACAGTTGGTGAACATAAAATGTATGTTGAAAATCATGAATTTATGTTAGAGGTCGATACAGATATGCCTCATGTTGTGTTCTTTACTTTTAACCAGCCTGATGAGTGGGATAGTCCATTTAATATTTATAAACCACATTCTGGCTTTACATTAGAAACACAATTTTTACCAAATGATATTAATTTATATGGTGAAAAAGCACCGTCAATTTTAAAAGCTGGTGAAGTGTTCAATTCGAAAACAAGTTTCCGTATCGAAGAAAAAGTAGAAAATGATTAAAAGTATCGGCATTTATATAATATTTATGTTATTTGGCGGAATTTTGAATAGGTTATCAAGAATCGTATCAAATGAAGTGACATCATTAATATACAGTTTGAAATAAAGAAAATATATAACATAAAAAAGGAATCAATAGCATCAGTAGTTATAGGTAAGACTATTATACAAACGATGTGTAAGTTGATTCCTTTTGTTTTGAAAAGTTCATTTAACACTTATAATGAAAGGTAATTATTTCAATGTTCTGTTATACATTTTTTGAAGTTTATCGCGTCTTGTTGGTGACAGAAATGGATTGTTTAGTGCATATCGTAACAGATCTTGATTTTGTCTATCATTATAATAAAGGTCATTAAGCTGTTGTACAGATAAACGATGTTCGATTGGTGCTTCTTGTATTAAGTAAAGCTGGTCATTTGGAGATACATAGCCTTGCTTTAATACCCGGAAATAGAAACCTGTTTTACCAGATGTAGACATGCGCTTCACTAAATCAGGAATATTATATTTTGCTTGAATTTTCCAGCATGGTTCTCTAATTTCAGAAACCTCAATTAACGCATCACCTAAACGATATTGATTACCAAAGTAAACATCAGATTCGTCTAAATAATCAAATGTTAAATTCTCTCCAAACATCGCATGAGTAGGTAGTGAGGGTAAATCATCTTGATACAGTGCATAGTTGTGTTTACTAAACCCACAAACTGCTTTATGTGGTCCACCATGATCTTTATAAGCCTGTTCATCACCAGTGAAACCAGTTGAAGATAACCATGTTGTTTGTGAAATCTTAGTTTTATCTAAAGCAGAGCGCATCGGTCTTTTCGAGCTATAAGGCAAATCTTGGATTTTTCCTGTCGAAATTGCGTGAATTGATATCATATCATTCTCCTTAACGAGTATTATTTAAAATATATTGTACTATAAAACATTTTTAGAATTGTAAATTCTGATTGATATGTTTAAAAAAATGTTAGAAATAAGGGTATGTTAATTTATACGAGTCATGTAAAATATGAATTGAATAGATTACATAAATATGGGAGGCTACCTTCATGAAAGATGTCAAAGCACTCAAGTTAATGACATTAAATGATGTTTTAAGTCAAATCAATGGTGACATGACGCTGGGAATTGGTACAGGAAGTACAATGGAATTACTCTTACCTCAAATGGCGCAACTAATTAAAGAACGTGGTTACAATATTACAGGTGTATGCACTTCTAATAAAATTGCATTTTTAGCAAAAGAATTAGGTATTAAAATATGTGAAATCAATGATGTTGATCATATCGACTTAGCAATTGATGGTGCTGATGAAGTAGATCCATCTTTAAATATAATTAAAGGTGGCGGTGGTGCGCTGTTCAGAGAGAAAGTTATAGATGAAATGGCATCGCGTTTTGTTGTGGTTGTCGATGAAACGAAAATAGTTCAATACTTAGGTGAGACGTTTAAGTTACCAGTAGAGGTGGATAAATTTAACTGGTATCACATATTACGTAAAATTGAATCATACGCTGATATAAAAGTAGAACGTCGTGTAAACGAAGATGTCGCATTTATAACTGATAATGGCAATTATATTTTAGATTGTAAGTTACCAAAAGGAATTGACCCATATAAGTTCCATGAGTATTTAATTCATCTGACAGGTGTGTTTGAGACAGGATACTTCTTAGATATGGCAGATCAAGTTATTGTAGGCACTCAAGAGGGTGTTAAAATTTTAGAAAAATAATATATAGTATAGAAAAGCGCTTGCTAGCATCATCTTTTTAAGAGGTACTAGCAAGCGCTTTGTTATTATTTGTTTTTATCTGAAGATTGTTCTTCAGTTTTTTCGATATGTTTTTCTGCATCAATTACAACTGATGAACGTCTGTCTTCTTTATAAGTCGCAGGTTCTTTTAATGATTGCTCTATTTCATCTTCATTTGAATCGTTTGTTAAATCGTCACTTTGTGGTGCTTGTTTAACTGATTCTGCTGATTCTACTGACTCCGAAGTGATGTCATGATCTTCATCATGATTAGATTCAGTTTGATTACCTATGTGATGTTGAGGTTCTGTTTTTTCAGTACCTTCATGAATGCTTTGTTCGTCAGCCACTGTATTTTCAGTATCATTTTTAGCAACACCGACCGTTGATGCAGTAGCTACACCTGTTTTTTCAGCATTTTTAATATTTGAAGAAGATTTTTCAGCCTCAGTATGATTAGTTTCTTCATCGTCATTGACATGGTCTAAATAATTATTAGGCTCAAGTTCTTCAAGGTTTCGTCTTGTTGTTAAATATGCAATACCTCGGATAATTAAGCTTAAACCAATGTATCCTACTGCAACGATTGCTGTTGAAATGGCGATGACTTTGATTGAAAATAGATCGCCGATTTCTTCGCTAAACAAGAAAATAAGTCCGAATGTCATTGAAGCATGGAATGTCGTTGCAATATAAATTGTACGTCCTTTAGTCGCTCTAATTAATTCACCAAGAATCATAGAGAATGAGAATGTATAAAGGAAGTTATAAGCAGTAAATTCTGTACCATAAGTTGTATTTGCTGAGAAAACTGAATACATCAAACCAACAACAATACTTGCAAAGAACGTGTTCATTTTCGTTTCAACAATATTTTGTAAGTATGAACGGAATCCGAATTCTACTACGAACGCCATCAGAATATGTCCAATCAGAATGTGTGTAATAGGTACTGATAAGCCTGTTGATTGTAATAAAATAAAGCTATCTGCAAATGTATTAAAGCTGTACATACCAATAATTAGAATAATTAAAGGTAAAATTAAAGCTAGCAATAGACGTTCAATTACTTTCAGGCTGATTGAGAATTTTAAACCTGCAAGTTGGACCTTTTTATATTTGAAAACGAGTATACAAATGATTGCAGCAATTAATGGTGCTAGATCTGTAACTTCAAATATAAAGTGTTTGACACCAATTATAGACTGGAAATCTCTGAGCATAATGGATAACGCCATTGTAATGACAAAGAAGACGAAAATCGTCATTGCCCATTGAAAACCAGAAATTTTATTGTTCTTCATTATATGTAACCTCCATTAGGTAACAAGCAAAATATCTTTTAGTAACAATTATACATATTACAAGCCGAGAGATAAATTGTCTATGTCAATATTAATGAAAATGTAATAGTCTTGACGTATTTTATTAACATAAATCAGCTAAGTATTCGTTATTACATAGAAAATAGGGGTAAAAGTAATGTAGATAAGTATTTTTAAGATACGGATTTAACTATGAATTGAATTCAAAATTTCCTATACGTTATACTTTACTTGTTAATAAGCCACATAAATAAGAGGGGGAAATGCTGTGTACAAGCAAGGTGAACCAAATTTATGGACTGGAAGGTTAGATAGTGAAACAGACCCGAAAAAATTTAGACATTTTCAAACAGTAACATTTGAAGATTTGTCTAAGCTGGAAAAGAGTAGTATGCCATCAGGGGTCGGTATATTAGGCTATGCTGTTGACAAAGGTGTTGCTTTAAACAAGGGGCGCATTGGTGCAAAAGAAGGACCAGATGCGATTAAACAAGCATTTGCAGGTTTGCCGGATTTGAATCAATGTAAAACTTTAGTCGATTACGGAAATGTTTATCATGATCATGAGGAATTAATTGATACTCAAAAAGAATTTGCTATGCTTGCAGCGAAGTCAATTGCTAATCATAGACAAACATTTTTATTAGGTGGTGGACATGATATTGCGTATGCTCAATATTTAGCAACACGTAAAGTCTATCCAACACAATCTATTGGTGTGATAAATATTGATGCGCATTTTGATACACGTGCTGAACAACAATCTACATCTGGAACGAGCTTTAGACAAATTTTAGAAGAAGATGAAAACACAGATTATTTAGTGCTTGGTATTGCTCAAGGTGGTAATACGCAAAGTTTATTTGATTATGCTAAAGAGAAAAAGATTGATTATGTCTTTGCAGATGAATTATTGAGTCACGTATCACCAACAATTAAAGATATGATTGAACGTTTTGTACATGAACATGATGTCATTATGTTTACGATTTGTATGGATGTCATTGATAGTGCGTTTGCGCCTGGGGTAAGTGCGCCGGCAGTGTTAGGTTTGTATCCACATACTGTTCTTGAATTAGCAAAACGTATTATTCCAAGTGATAAGGTGTCTTCAGTTAGTATTGCTGAGATGAATCCAACATATGACGCTGACAATAGAACTGCGAAGCTCGTTGCTAATTTAGTGCATCATTTTTTAAAATAATTAAAAATATTTATATGTGACGAAATTTGCATTGCAGGGCAGAATGTGAGTATTTCGT
>OKEI01000265.1_pt1 | contig 9979 bp, 6 predicted proteins | sample 1613761 | NCBI WGS metagenome assembly OKEI01 (sample SAMN04436875, study PRJEB24849) | human gut metagenome | biome: human gut; feature: NICU; material: stool | host: Homo sapiens | place: USA: Saint Louis, MO | collected 2011-11-15
ACACCATGCTCAGTTACAAAAGTCTTCAATTCATCGGTAACTGGTCTTTTTTGAATAATAGTCAAACTTAAAAATTGTTTTCCTTTATATGTGACCGTTTGAATCTGCTGACTGCCATCATCTGACTTTGGCAAGACCAAAGTCTTGGTCACAACTGTATTCTTCTCGGCATTTTCAATAACTGGTAATGCCGACTGAAGCGTATCCTTTTCTGTTTTTGTAGCTGTTCCAGTTTCTTTTTTCTGCCCGCAACCAACCAGGACAAAAAGGAAGGCTAGACTAACAAGAACTATTTTTTTCATTTCTTTCTTCTTTCTTTTTGAAATTCAAATAGAATAAGACTGGGAGTTGCTCCCAGCCTTGATGTTTATAGAGCTGCACGCAAACGTGCTTCTGCATTTTCTACATTACGGACAGAGCGTGGTAGGAAGGCACGAATATCGTCTTCCTTATAGCCAACTTGCAGGCGTTTTTCATCTACAAGGATTGGGCTCTTTAAAATTCTCGGTGTTTCCATAATCAGATTGAGAACTTCGTTGACACTCAAATCTTCAATATCCACTCCAAGGGCTTTGGCATAGCGATTTTTAGACGAAACGATGCTGGCTATTCCATTGTCTGTTTTGGTTAGAATATCCAGTAATTCTTCTCTCGTAATTCCTTCTTTACCAAGGTTTTGTTCTTTATAACTTAACTGGTGGGCATTGAGCCAGGTTTTTGCTTTTTTACAGCTAGTACAACTTGAGACTGTATAAATTTTAATCATGTACCTACCCCTTTCGCTACATGTTACTATCAGTTTAGTCTATTATACCATAAAAAACATCCGACTTGCGACCTATTTTTAAATTTTTTTGATTTTTTTCGTCATTTTCGTACTTTTTTCTTGACAAAATGAAATTTACAGCCATTCTTTATATTTCTTGATATAGATTTTTTTCACAATTGTCACACTAATCATATACAAAATAATGATGAAAAGTAAAAAGATGAAATAGATCGGCTTCAAAGGAGTTAGATGAAGAAGGCTAGCTAGTGGACTGTAGGGAAGGAAGGTCACAAAGGCTGCAGCCAATAAGGTTGTCACAAGGACTAGCCAAGCTGGACGACTTTGTAAAAAGGGAATTTTAGCTGAACGTAGCATATGGATAACCATGGTCTGTGACCACATGGACTCAATAAACCAACCTGTCTGAAACAAGACAATAAATCCTACGGCAGACTCCGCTCCATGGACATAGGCTTGACCTGTCGTCATGGGTACAATGATAAAATAGAGCAAAATAAAGGTCAAAATATCAAAGGCAGAAGAGATAGGCCCCATCCAAACCATGAAACGTGTGATAGACTTAGCTTCCCAGATATGCGGATTTCTCAAAAAATCTTTATCCACCTTGTCAAAAGGCAAGGCAATACAAGACAAATCATAGACTAGATTTAGAATAATCAAATGGACTGGTGCCATTGGTAAAAATGGCAAAAAGATTCCAGAGACTAATAGGGATAAGATATTCCCAAAATTAGAACTCACTGTCATTTTGATATATTTGGTCATATTGGCATAGACCTTACGCCCTTCAACAAGTCCTTTTTCAAGCACCATGAGATCCTTATCAAGTAGGATAACATCAGCTGTTTCTTTGGCAATATCTACTGCTGTATCAACAGAAATCCCCACATCTGCAACTTTCATAGAAGGAGCATCATTGATCCCATCTCCCATATAGCCAACAGCATGACCATTAGCCTTAAATTGCAAAATAATCCTCGCTTTTTGGTCAGGTGAAAGTTTGGCGAAGACGGTTACCTCCTCTACGGCTTGGGCCAATTCTTGATCACTCATCTGATCAATTTCAGACCCCAACAGCATCTGATTGATATCCAAACCAACCTTTTCACAGACTGCTTGGGTAACTTTTTCGTTGTCTCCCGTCAAAATCTTTGTTTGAACCCCATGTTCTAACAGTGCCTTAATTGCTGGTGCTGCAGATGGTTTAGGAGGATCTAGGAAGGCTAAATAACCAGTTAGAATCATATCCCCTTCATCATCAACTGTATAGGCATGGCCTTCCCTCAAACCTGACTTATAGGCCACTCCCAAGACACGCAAACCTTGTTGATTTAGCTGTCTGACTTCTGCTAAGATTTCTTCTCTAATAGCATCTGTCAAGGGAGTAATCATTCCATGGTATTCCGCATGACTGGAAATCGTCAACATTTCCTCTAGAGCACCCTTGGTTACTAAACTAACAACTTCGTGTTCATCCTTAACGATAACACTCATCCGTCTACGTTCAAAATCAAAGGGGAGCTCATCTATTTTTTGAAAAGTTTGAGCCAGATTTTGCAAGAGGGTGTGTTCTTTGGCTTCCTTTTCAGTCCGTTTGATGATGGCTCTGTCCATCAAATTTTTCAAGCCCGTTTGAAAATAAGAATTGAGATAAGCTCGTCTCAAGACGGTCAAATCCAAGCGTCCGTGGATGTCCAAGGGATATTCAAGGACAATTTCGTCTTGGGTTAGAGTCCCTGTCTTATCTGTACACAAAATATCAATCGCCCCTAAGTCCTGTATGGCATTGAGTTTCTTGATAACCACTTTTTCCTTGGCCATGATAATGGAGCCTTTTGCTAGACTGGCCGTGATAATCATAGGAAGCATCTCAGGTGTAAGCCCAACACCAACACTCAAAGCAAATACGCCAGCTTCCAACCAGTCGCCATCTGTTAAACCATTGGACAAGAAAACGATGGGCACCATGACCAGCATCAAACGAATTAAGAGCCACGAAATACTATTCATCTCCCGTTCAAACGAAGTAGGCTCATCATAGGTGTTCAAAGTCTGCTCAATGGCCCCCATCATGGTATCATCACCAACTGCTAAAACCACGGCCTTGGCACTACCAGACAAGACATTGGTTCCCATAAAGGCGAGCGCTTCTGCTTCTAGTAGACTATCAGATTGTTGAACTGTTGCCTTGGTCAAGGCCAATTTTTCAACCGATTCACTTTCACCTGTCAAGCCCGACTGTTGTACAAAGAAATCGCGCGACTCAAATAAAAGAAGATCTGCTGGAATCATGTCTCCAGCGCTTAATTTAACCACGTCACCTACTACCAAATCATCGATAGGTACTTCTTGAACTTCTCCTTGACGAATGACAGTCGCTGTGTTAATAATCATTTTTGAAAGATTGGTCGCAGCCTTATCACTACGGAGTTCTTGGACAAAGCGTATGCCACCAGAAATGAGGACTAGGACAACGATGATAATGGAAGTCGTCGGATCCTCTTGACCTGGTTTTGCCAACCAGACATTGGTCACCAAGGAAATCACGGCGATGACCAGCAAGATGATTGTAAAAGGATTGATAATGGATTCGTAAATCTTTTTGAGGATACTGTCTTCTTGACCCTTTGTGATGGTATTTTCGCCATATAGGTCACGATTTTTCTCCACCTGCTCCTCAGTCAATCCTGTTAGACTTGTCTTATAAAAAGATAGAGTTTCGTTTAAAGATGTATGAATAGCTGTTGCTAATCTTTCTTTTGTAGTTTTCATTGGTTTCTCCTATCTGTATGAATGATGTGTTTCATACACAGAGACCAATCACTTTATAAGGGCAGAACGACACAAATCAGCGATTGGCTGTGTATGTGCGGTTCCGGATGATCGTCAATTTGCATCGTCTATCTCCTTTCTTTGATTTAAACAGTAGAAAATCCCACCATAAAATGGCAGGATTAAAAAACTAATTATCTGTTTTTCGTTCAAGCTTTAACTCCATAGGGCAATGTAATGAGCTTAGTCTTGGCCTTCGCGACCAGGACTGTTGACCAACGAGTAGTGTCTCCACTGCTTTGCGGTAGTCATCCGTATCCCTATGGTAGCCTCACCTACCGTTTTCGTTTTTCAGTATAAACCTTTAAAATTTAAAAGTCAATCATTTGAGTTGTTTAACTCTTAGATAACTATCAACTCTTTTGGAGCAAGGGTCAACAATTCACAACCTGTCTCTGTAATCAGGATATCATCCTCGATACGAACCCCGTATTTACCTTCAATATAGATACCTGGTTCATCGGTTAAGGCCATACCTGCCTTAATAGTTTCTGTAGAAGTCTGGCTAAAGTAAGGTTCTTCATGGATATCCAGTCCAATACCGTGTCCAATACCGTGAGTAAAGTAGTCGCCATAACCTGCCTCGATGATAATATCGCGAGGAATTTTGTCAAAGTCTCGGAAACCTAATCCTGCCTTAGCCTGGTCAATCAAGGCTTGGTTGGCTTTCAGAACCGTATTGTAAATCTCCGCCTGCTCATCGCTGACATGCCCTAGATAGATAGTCCGTGTCATATCACTGACATAGTGGTCATAAAGGCAACCAAAGTCCATTGTAATGGCTTCTCCTAGCTCCACTGGTTTGTGCATTGGATGGGCATGGGGCTTAGAAGAGTTGATTCCGCTAGCTAAGATAGTGTCAAAAGACAAGCCAGATGCTCCCAACTCACGCATGCGGAAGTCAAGGAAGTTGGCAATCTCAATCTCAGTCTTTCCTGGCTTAATAAAGTCAAGCGCGTCGCGGAAAGCTTGGTCTGAAATAGAACAAGCCTTGCGAATAGCTGCAATCTCCGCTTCATCCTTAATCATTCGAAGACCTTCAACAAACTGAGTTTGTGGAAGCAAGTCCAAACCTGCAAAAGCTGCCTGCATACGATGATAATAAGAAACTGAAATCTCATCTTCAAAACCGATTCGAGACAAACCCATGTCCTTAACAATGCCTGCAATGACAGCCAATTCATCACGGTCAGCCACAATCTCAAAACCACTGGTTTCTTGCTTGGCTGCAATGATATAGCGAGAGTCTGTCACCAAGACCTGACGGTCACGGCTGATAAAGACTGTTCCATTTGAGCCCCAAAAACCAGTCAGGTAATAGACGTTTTTAAGGTTATTGATAATAATACCATCTAGTTCTTTTTCTTGCATTTTAGCTAGAAATGCTTGTACGCGTTTATTCATGATGTAACTTTCCTTTCAAATACTGTCCTGTGTAGCTGGCTTCGTTGGTCGCTACTTCTTCTGGAGTTCCTGTTGCGATGATGGTTCCACCGCCGACACCGCCCTCAGGACCCAAGTCAATAATATGGTCTGCAGTCTTAATAACATCTAGATTGTGCTCGATAACAAGGACTGTATTGCCATCGTCTACAAAGCGAGCTAAAACCTTGAGCAAACGAGCGATATCCTCAGTATGAAGCCCTGTCGTCGGCTCATCCAAAATGTAGAAAGATTTTCCTGTCGATCGTTTGTGGAGTTCACTAGCCAGTTTCATACGCTGAGCTTCTCCCCCAGAAAGGGTGGTAGCTGGTTGACCTAGCATCACATAGCCCAACCCTACATCCTTGATGGTCTGAAGTTTGCGTTGAATTTTCGGAATGTGTTGGAAAAATTCCACCGCATCATTGACGGTCATATCCAAGACCTGCGAGATATTCTTTTCCTTATAGTGAACTTCTAGAGTTTCACTATTGTAGCGGGTTCCGTGGCAGACTTCACAAGCTACATAAACATCTGGCAAGAAGTGCATCTCAATCTTGATAATCCCATCACCTGAGCAGGCTTCACAGCGACCACCCTTGACGTTGAAACTGAAACGACCCTTCTTGTAGCCTCGAATCTTAGCTTCATTTGTCTGGGCAAAGAGGTCACGTATATCGTCAAAAACTCCTGTATAGGTAGCTGGGTTGGACCTCGGCGTCCGTCCAATTGGACTCTGGTCAATGTCAATCAAGCGGTCTACATGCTCAATTCCTGTAATAGTCTTAAATTTACCAGGCTTGTCTGAATTACGGTTGAGCTTCTGGGCAATAGCTTTTTTGAGGATACTGTTGATTAGGGTCGATTTCCCTGAACCTGATACCCCTGTCACCGCGATGAATTTTCCTAGTGGGAAGCGAGCTGTGACATTTTGCAGGTTGTTCTCACGCGCTCCTGTCACTTCGATAAAACGACCATTTCCGGCACGGCGCTCGTCTGGTACTGGAATGGCACGTTTGCCTGACAAGTACTGGCCTGTGATAGACTTACTGTTACGAGCTACCTGTTTAGGTGTACCTGCCGCAACAATCTCCCCACCAAAAACACCGGCACCGGGACCAACGTCAATCAGATAGTCCGCTTCGCGCATGGTATCTTCATCGTGTTCCACCACTATGAGAGTATTGCCCAAGTCACGCATCTTTTTCAGACTGGCAATCAAGCGGTCATTGTCTCTCTGGTGAAGACCAATTGACGGCTCATCTAGGATATAAAGGACACCTGAGAGGTTGGAGCCAATCTGGGTCGCCAAGCGAATACGCTGACTTTCCCCACCTGAAAGGGTTCCTGCCGAACGAGACAGAGTCAGATAGTTAAGACCCACGTTATTAAGGAAAGTCAAACGATCCTTGATTTCCTTGAGAATGGGACGAGCAATAATAGCTTCATTTTCAGACAAGGTTAGCTGACTCACCAAGTCTAAGTGGTCTGCGATAGACAGGTCTGAAATTTCTCCGATATGTGGTCCTTGCTCGCCACCCACACGAACAGACAAAGCCTGGTCATTGAGACGATAGCCGTGACAGGTTCCGCAGGTCAGCTCATTCATGTAGAGACGCATCTGGGTGCGTGTGTAATCGCTGTTTGTCTCGTGATAGCGACGCTTGATATTATTGACAACTCCCTCAAAAGGAATATCGATATCGCGCACGCCACCAAATTCATTCTCATAGTGGAAATGGAATTCCTTACCATCAGATCCATAGAGAATCAAGTTCTTATCTTCTTCTAACAAATCTTCAAAAGGCTTATCCATATCCACTCCAAAGGCTGTCATAGCCTGCTCTAGCATGTTTGGATAGTAGTTGGATGAAATAGGATTCCAAGGAGCCAAGGCTCCCTCACGCAAGGTTTTGCTGGCATCTGGCACTACCAAATCAGTATCCACTTCCAGCTTGATGCCCAAACCGTCACACTCACTACAAGAGCCAAAAGGAGCATTGAAAGAGAAGAGGCGAGGCTCTAACTCTGGAACAGTAAAGCCACAAACTGGGCAGGCATAATGCTCAGAGAACAACAACTCAGAATCGTCCATAGTATCGATAATGACATAACCTTCAGCAATACGAAGGGCAGCCTCAATGGAATCAAAGAGACGGCTACGGATGCCCTCCTTGATAACAATACGGTCAACCACGACATCGATATTGTGTTGCTTACTCTTAGACAACTCTGGCACTTCGGTCACATCATAGACTTCCCCATCCACACGGACACGAACATACCCATCTTTCTGAACCTTCTCGATAACACTCTTATGTTGGCCTTTTTTCTTGCGGATGACAGGGGCCAAAATCTGCAAGCGCTGGCGTTCAGGTAACTCCAAAACCTTATCCACGATTTGCTCCACAGAAGAAGCCTTGATAGCTCCATGCCCGTTGATACAGTAAGGCGTCCCCACACGCGCGTAGAGGAGACGCAGATAGTCATTGATTTCAGTCGTTGTTCCCACCGTCGAGCGAGGGTTTTTGCTGGTGGTTTTCTGGTCGATAGAAATAGCTGGGCTGAGACCATCAATGGCATCTACATCTGGTTTTTCCATATTGCCCAAAAACTGGCGAGCATAGGCTGACAAACTCTCCACATAACGACGTTGTCCCTCCGCATAGAGGGTATCAAAGGCCAGACTGGATTTCCCTGAACCTGACAAGCCAGTCACGACAACCAGCTTGTCTCGCGGAATCTCCACATCAATATTTTTTAAATTATGGGCACGCGCCCCATGAATGACAATTTTATCTTGCATTTTTGTTCTTTCTAGTCCATTATTGCTTACCATTATACCAAAAAAAGTGAGATTCTATTACCCAAAAGGCTGAATTTGTAGTATAATAGTACGGTGTGAAAAAATCTGAAAAATGAGAAAGGATAAGGGGTATGAAACAAGTTTTTCTCTCTACAACAACTGAATTTAAAGAGATCGATACGCTTGAACCGGGTACTTGGATCAATCTCGTCAATCCGACTCAAAATGAATCACTCGAAATCGCTAACGCCTTCGATATCGATATTGCCGACCTCCGAGCACCGCTTGATGCGGAAGAAATGTCTCGTATTACGATTGAAGACGAGTATACCCTGATTATCGTTGACGTGCCAGTCACAGAAGAAAGAAATAATCGCACCTACTACGTAACCATCCCGCTTGGTATTATCATCACAGAGGAAACCATTATCACTACGTGTTTGGAACCATTACCAGTCCTCGATGTCTTTATCAACCGTCGATTGCGTAATTTCTATACCTTCATGCGTTCGCGTTTTATCTTCCAGATTCTCTATCGCAATGCAGAGCTTTACCTAACAGCCCTTCGTTCGATTGACCGTAAGAGTGAACAAATCGAAAGTCAACTGCATCAATCAACTCGTAATGAAGAATTGATTGAGCTCATGGAATTGGAAAAAACCATCGTCTATTTCAAGGCCTCCCTCAAAACAAATGAGCGTGTGATTAAGAAATTGACCAGCTCAACTAGCAATATCAAGAAATACCTTGAGGACGAAGACCTGCTTGAAGATACCCTGATTGAAACCCAACAGGCTATCGAGATGGCAGACATTTATGGAAACGTCTTGCATTCTATGACAGAGACCTTCGCCTCTATCATTTCCAACAACCAGAACAACATCATGAAAACCTTGGCCCTTGTGACCATCGTCATGTCCATCCCAACCATGGTCTTTTCTGCCTACGGGATGAACTTTAAGGATAATGAAATCCCCCTAAACGGAGAGCCAAATGCCTTCTGGTTAATCGTCTTTATCGCCTTTGCTATGAGTGTCTCGCTCACTCTCTATCTCATCCATAAAAAATGGTTCTAAGAGGAGTTCCTATGTCTCAGATTGATCTACAAAAATTAACTAAGAAAAACCAAGAGTTTGTCCATATCGCTACCCAACAATTCATCAAAGATGGGAAAACAGATGCTGAAATTAAGGCTATTTTTGAGGAATTTATTCCCCAAATCCTTGAAGAGCAAGCCAAAGGTACGACTGCTCGTTCCCTCTACGGCGCACCGACCCACTGGGCGCACAGCTTCACTGTCAAGGAGCAATATGAAAAAGAGCATCCAAAAGAAAATGATGATCCAAAACTCATGATTATGGACTCAGCCCTTTTCATCACTAGCCTCTTTGCCCTCGTCAGCGCCCTTACAACCTTCTTCTCAGCAGATCAAGCTATCGGTTACGGTTTGATTACCCTCCTATTAGTTGGACTGGTTGGTGGATTTGCCTTCTACTTGATGTACTACTTCGTTTACCAATACTATGGACCTGATATGGACCGCAGTCAACGTCCACCTTTCTGGAAATCTGTACTGGTTATCCTAGCTTCTATGTTCCTTTGGTTACTTGTTTTCTTTGCAACAAGCTTCCTACCAGCTAACCTTAACCCTGTACTTGCTCCATTGCCACTAGCTATTATCGGAGCAGTCCTCCTCGCCCTTCGCTTCTATCTCAAGAAACGCTTGAACATCCGCAGCGCAAGTGCAGGACCAACACGCTATTAAGAGAATGATAAAAGCAACTGCACCAGCGGTTGCTTTTTCACTTGCTTGCCTACAAGCTTCCCTCTACCCTTTTCCCTATAGTTTTCTCCCATCTTTTATGATAAAATAGGCTCAATCAATTTCTAGGAGGAAGAAATATGGTTTCTACTATTGGTGTTGTTAGTTTATCTAGTGGCATTATCGGAGAGGACTTTGTCAAACACGAAGTGGACTTGGGTGTCCAACGTCTCAAGAACCTGGGACTCAATCCTACCTTTTTGCCTCATTCGCTAAAAGGATTAGACTTTATCAAGGACCATCCTGAAGCTCGTGCAGAGGATTTGATTCATGCCTTTTCTGATGATAGCATCGACATGATCCTATG
>OKEI01000266.1_pt1 | contig 9914 bp, 10 predicted proteins | sample 1613761 | NCBI WGS metagenome assembly OKEI01 (sample SAMN04436875, study PRJEB24849) | human gut metagenome | biome: human gut; feature: NICU; material: stool | host: Homo sapiens | place: USA: Saint Louis, MO | collected 2011-11-15
AAGTAGCAAAACGTTCAGAAATTCCCGTTGTTATTGTAAAATAGTCTGTCTAACTTAATCCTTTCACGGATTGAGTTTTATTTTAGAGGTGAATAATAGATGAAAACCAAAAATTTCTATTATGGTTGGGTTATTGTATTTAACGAGTCCATATTGTGAAACTTTGGAAGACTTACAACACGATATAACCACAAATCAACACTCTACGATTTTTTCAGAAGAAAATATAGTTGGCGCATTTGAAATTAAAGAAAACATAATAGTCAACATTTATATAAAATTTTCATTTCTCAAAATGAACAGAATAATGGAATTAGTAAATTAACTATGAAAATGATTTTCGAAAAATTTACTAATAAAAATAAATAGACCGTTTATACTCCTCATAAAAATTGTAGAAATTACCACTTCTATGAATCTTTAGGGTTTGAAAAGTATGGTGAGGCTATTTTATCAGATAAATTAACATTATTTAAATATGCTAAATATAACTAAAAATAATATCTCCATTATATATAGTTATGTATATCTCCTGGAGTTTATTCAACTAATATCTGACAGTAATTAACATAATCGATGATTATCAGAAGTTCCAGCACTATAAAAGAGTCCGGGACATAAAGTTCTTGGATAAGTGAAAAAAAGACAATTTCTATTGAAATAATATAGAAATTGTCTTTTTTATAAATTTTTTGATTATTTTCAGCTCGTTGAGCTACTACTTTTCTTATATTAAGTGCCATTAATACAAAACCAAGTTCTCTTTTGACTTTATTGAGTCCTCGGACAGACATCCGAGTGAAACCCAAAATAGCCTTCATAAATCCAAAAACAGGTTCCACATCAATTTTTCTTTGACTGTAGATATTTTTTGTTTCTGGTTCTGAAAGCTTTTTGTTAATTTGGGATTTAAAATATTCCCAGTTATAATTCTTCATTATTTTTTTGTTTGTTTTTGAATTGAAGTTCATACATTGATTTTTCAGAGGACATTCTGAACAATCATCACATTCATATAATTTGAAGTCTCGCTTATAACCATACTTATCATGACGATAGGCATATCTTTTAAAACCTAGCCGTTTATTATTCGGACAAATGAATTCGTCATTAATTTCGTCATAGTTCCAATTTTGAGTATTAAAGATGTCACTTTTATATTTTTTAGTTTTATCTTTTATAAACATTCCATATGTTATGAGTGGCGTTCGATTAAAGTCATCTATAATTGCCTTATAATTTGATTCACTACCATAACCTGCATCAGCTACAATATATTCAGGTAAATGACCGTAGGTCTCTTGAATTGAATTTAAAAATGGAATCATCGTTCTAGTATCCGTTGGATTTTGATACACATTATAAGATAAAACAAATTGGGAATTTGTCGCTATTTGTAAATTATACCCTGGCTTAAGTTGTCCATTTTTCATGTGATCTTCTTTCATTCTCATAAATGTCGCATCATGATCTGTCTTAGAATAACTATTTCTATCCTTTAAAATAGATTTTTGAAATTCGTATCGATACTTTCGCTCAAAATAATCATTGATTTGCTTTTTGTATTTTTTGATTTTAGTTCTTTTGAGACGTATTTGTTTTCTTGTTTTAGTACATTTTTCATTGTTGATATGTTGGTTTAAATCTTCGATTTCTTTATCTAAGTGACTACCAATCAAATCTATTTCTTCTTTTGTTAATTCATTATCATGATCTTTTTTAATTTCCGGTATGATTTTATTGGTTACCAATTCATGGTAGAGGGCTTTAGAATCCTCATTCATCTTTGATTCATGGTTTTGAATACTCTTTTTCCATACAAATGTATATCGATTGGCATTTGCTTCAATTTTTGTACCATCAATAAAAATAGCTTTATCATCTATAAGATTTTGTTTTACACACTGACTGTAAAATTGAATAAATAAAGATTCTAATAAAGCATCTACTTTTGGATTTACTCTAAATCGATTAATTGTTTTATAAGAAGGTTTTTGATTTTGTGATAGCCACATCATTCGGATGCTATCATTAAGCATTTTTTCTATTTTACGACCTGAGAATACAGATTGTGTGTAGGCATATAGAATCACTTTTAACATCATTTTAGGATGGTACGAAGTTGCACCACGGTGATGTCTGAATTCGTCGAATTCATTGTCAGGAATTGTTTCAACAATATCATTTACAGTAAAACGATGTTGATTTGTTTTGTTTCCATATTGACCTCCATGTATTTGCTATGATTTCAAAATCCATTTTTGACGTGCCTTAGGGTTGAGTGGATGCATAATTTCATTTGTTACTGGATTGATGAGCTTTTTTACTTTCTTTTTATGAGGTTTTAACATTTCCATCACTTGTTCGACACGGTCGATAACAACTGGTCGCTTCGCATAGGCACCATAAGCAAGAATGACTGTGTCACTTTCACTAATTGCTTTCATTAAGTGTATATCTGTGTGCTCATCATAAGGCTCTTTGATATGTTTAAGGTTCTCTGGTGTTTTAATATTAGAGAAAAGATTAACGAGATAAACAGCGCCATATTGCTCAGAATTAGCTAATTGATTGAGGATGAGAACCGTAGTAAGATCGAGTGATAATACACCATCTAAATGAGGATACATCGTTATCACAGTACAAGCCGGTTTCTTGTCATCCCATATCTTTTTGAGTAAGTAGCGATGTTGTTCATCATCGCTAAATATCGCTTCTGTGTATATCGTACTTTTGATTGTATTCATATATCGTCACTTCCTTTAGTATTCTTCTGGAAAAAGCATCACATAATAAAAAGCGTCTACATCATCTTCTCGGATAATGTAGACCTTATTAATATTGATAGCTTTTGAATAATTTGCCTTATGAATTTTTACGTACTCTGGACGTTCTTGCTTATGTTTGATATATAATTGACTATTATGCATATTGAACTGGAATATATGAAAGTAATCAATCTCTTCTAGTTCCTTGAATTGTTCGTTTTCGCGTTGCGCTACAAGTTTCCATAACTGTTGCTGCAACATTGCTGGCAAGTAATTGGCAATACTACGTGTAATATAACGTTTCATGCTCATTTCTCCTTTTCTATATCTTTCATTATTGTAATAACTTCTGTAATGACTGTGACGCTTATCTGAGCTATGTGTATCCATTTATTCATTATTATAATTCTCCTTTTCAAGTAAGTGTCTTTGATCTAGTAGTGGCATAACTGTGTTATGAAGATATAAGAAGTCCATATCGTTTGTTTCATCAATATAACCAATCGCAATAAGTTGTTTTTGATAGTAGAGGATAAAGGGGTATATATGCCTTTCATGAAGTGTGTCAGAGTAGTAAGTATACGTATGAAGGATTTTGTTGGTAAGCGGACCAAGTCTGATATATTGATCAGGAAGGATATTATCTGCCACTTCCTCGATAGATTCACATTCCCATTTTTCGTCCTTTGGCAGATTGAATAAGTTAGTTATATACTCTTTGAGTTGTTTTTCTAGTGTCATGGTTATGACCTCCTATAATGTTTTTGATGTATACATGTAATACACCATATAGATAATATATGCTTCAAAAAAATTTTGTTTCGTTTGTGAATCCCATTGTTATTAAGAAAATATCCCAATAGAAAATTATCACAATTGTTGATATGACAAGGAAATCCCATTATCCCGCTCATTTCTCAGGAAATATAGCGATATATTTATATATCATTTGGATTTGGTGGTGTCAGTACGACTTACTTTTTCTTTTTATATTATTTATTTATAAATAATAATGGGATTTCGGGATTACGCTTGCGTAATCCTTATCCTACATGTATTTATCAAATCCCATTGCTATCCCGTTCATATTTTATTTTGGGATGTTCTTTCGTCATACAATATAAGCTTCACATTGAGTTGTGACTTGTTAGTATGTTGAAAAGATTCGTTAGATGGGTGTTATTGAATGACGAAAGGACAGTACATAGATATTAGATTTGAAGAAAGAGCGTTTGAGGCAAAAATAAAGACGAAGTGCTGAGGAGCACTTCGTCGAGAGGGGTATTATTGAAAAGTTGTTTAATAATTTCATTATTGAGTTTTAGTGTAACGTAGAACTGTTTTTTATGATTACCGTCTTTACGAATATCAATACGGTCAATGACTGTAAGATATAATGCTTTGAGTTGTGCTTTATCCATTGATTCTATATTTTGAAATATTCGTTGTAATAGGGCAGCGATTTGTTTCGTATCATAAGATAGTTTCTCTTGATTTTGTTGCTGTTTGAGTTGATTCATTTGATTTGTAATGTCATTGAGTTGTGTTTCATATTGATGAATAGTTGCTTTCAATGCAGATGTTAGGTCCGGATTATCTTCAATGGTTTTAACTAAATTATGGAGTTTCCCGCTGACTTCATCGTATTGTTGTTGTTTATAAGCGATATCGTGGTTCAATGCACCAATATCGACTTTATTTTCTTGATTGACACGTTCTAAGACTTGGTTAATGACTTTATCACTTTTGACAATTTCGAGTATTTGATCCATGACGTATTTCTCAATCACATCAGCTCTAACGCTATTCGCAGAACATACTTTTGAGCCTTTGTTTCGGAAGTTACTGCAAGAATAATAACGTATTCGCTTCTTGGTACCATCTTTCAATGTGTTCGTTGTGTTACTAGCTGCCATTGGTGCACCACATTGTGGACAATGAACGATACCTGTTAATAGATTAGTTCCTTTACCGTGGACTTGAGGTTTTTGACTGACTTGTTTTTTACGTAATTGGACTTTATCCCATAAGTCTTGAATAATAATAGGGGAATGCTTACCTTCAGCTATTATTGGTTTATCATTCAGCCCTTTACGACGCTTTTCATTCCAATCTTTGTACTTTGCGAATTGAATTTTACCAACATAGAATGGATTAGATAAGATATAGGTCACTGAACCAATACTGAAAGGCTTTCCTTTTTTAGTCACGTATCCTTTGTGATTGAGTGCATTCGCAATTTTACGATATCCGTGGCCTTTAGCATATGACTCAAATATATATTTGACAATATTCGCTTCATGTTGGTTTATCATGAGTTCATGCTTGCTATCCGGTATTTTGTCATAGCCCAGCGGCAAATTGCCTTGATAATAGCCTTCTTGAGCGCGTCGGGTTTGACCCATGAATACATTTTCGACAATATTATTTCTTTCAAATTCTGAAAAACTCGCTAGAATTTGTAGCATCAATTTACCACTGCTTGTATTGACTTCCATACGCTCAGATAAGCTGAAGAATTCGACATTTTGACGATGAAGGTCTTCAACAATTTTGAGTAAGTCAGAAGTGTTACGTGCTAGTCGGTTTGTTTTGTAGACCATAACAGAATCAATCTGACCTTCGTTCGCATCTTTTAACAAACGTTGTAGTTCTGGTCGGTTCATAGATTTTCCAGAGATACCTCTATCCGCGTATACATCTACAACAACAAAGTTATTGAAATCACAATATTCTCGAATTTGATTGATTTGTCCATCGATACTATAGCCTTCAGTACTTTGGATTTCCGTTGATACACGAACATAGATACCGACACGTTTTTGTTTGAGTTGTTGCATGATTTTTTCATCCTTTCTGATTAAGCAATCGATGATTGCGAGGTTTGGTTCACAATGTTCAATGGTTCATTTTTGAAATAGATCCCAACAAGGGCTTTATTTTTTGTAATGCGAATTTCATCAATATAGGGATGCAGCATGTTTAACGTGAAACTTTTCTGTATAACCTTTTGTAGTGATGTTTGTAACTGATTATCACTTATGGAGGATATGGTTTTGTGCTTTTGATTCATCAAATGAGTCTGTTTTCTGAATGATTCAGCATCAATCATACCTTTGGCAAGTTTATCTATCAGTTGTTCTTGAGTTAGCGTACTTTTAGCTTCTATCACTCTTTGTTTTTTGAGGCGTTGATGAATTGCATTATTAATTTTTGAATAGAGCTGTTGGTTTTGAAAGAAGTTCTGACATGTAGCTAAGACTTGAACTTCTAATTTTTGTGCATTTATTCCTTTGAATGAACAGACAAAGCGAGATTCATTCATATTTTTAGGACAAATATAATATCGCAATGTATGTTTTTTTCTTATTGTCATATTTGTCAGTGTTGAGTCACAACAAGGACATTTGATCTTTTGTTTCAGCTGATTCTCTGAAGGTATACAGTGAAGTTGCTTCTTATTACGGATTGCTTGAGCATGTTCATATTTCGTTGCCGAAACAATAGGTGGTACCATATTGTTATATTGACCATATTGATTGATGACACGACCACAATAATTTGGGTTCATAATTATATTTCGTACCTGATAAGGCTTGCGGGTAATAAGTTTATTATCGTCTTCTAAATATTGTGCAATCTTCTTGTAGCCATATCCTTGAAGATAATAATTGAATACAGCTTTGACGGTAGGTGATTCATCATTATTAATGATGAAAGTACCATTTTGATAGTGATAACCGAAAGGCGCATGGGTCGTTATGAGTTTACCTTGTTTTGCCTTTTCTCTAAGTCCATTTTTGACTTGTTCTCCAATATTATCGGATTCAAGTTCAGCCAGACTCATGAATATATTGAGTTTTAGGCGATCAAACGCTTTATCCATATCAAAATAGCCATCATGAACACTTAGAATATGAACATGATATTTTTGACAGAGTTTCATGAGTTTTAATGCATTTTTCAAGTTGCGATGAAGTCGATTCAAGCGATAACAACATAATACGTCACATTGTCTTTGTTGGATGCGTTCGGTGACTTGTTGATAGCCTGTTCGATTATCTGTTCTGCCTGATTGCTTATCACTAATGTATTGGATATTTTGAATATTGTGCTTTGGAGCTAATAATTCTATTGCTTGCTTTTGAGCTGGGAGTGATTGTTGTTTCGTTGTACTTTGGCGCAAATAACCAATGGCTCGTTTCATAGTATTTCCTCCTTTCAAAGAGATAATATATATTTATGAACGAAATTATAGATAAGCCCAACACCAGTCGGGTGTTGGGCGGTATTATTAGTCATCAGCGTGATTGATTTCTTCAATAACCAGATCGGCTAATAGTATGATTAATTCGTCCATGTATATCACCTCATTATTCATAGTATTAACAACAATTCTTTAGTTGCATCTCAAAAGTAGTAACGAATTCGATATTCTTCTTTGAGCAAATTTTTTTAAATGAATGTAATCTTCATATTCTCCATATGCAACAATGGACGTAGGTTTGATTACTTTCTCCAAAATGTCATTTATTAACTTGTACTCCTCAGTGTAAGTGTTACTTATTTGACGACCTTCTTGTTTACAGCATTCCTTCACAGTATCTAGGGGTGTGCTTTCTAAGTATTCAAATCTTTCATCTTCAATTTCGTGAGCTAGTGCTACTGTATTCATAGTACAATTCCTCCATTGATTTAATATTTGTGCTACAACACCTTTAAATAGGTGTTGTAGCAAATTTATTTAATAACATATTTTAAGCTTTAAAAGTCAATATCACCGTTTTTATCCCATTCTCTTGCTTTTGAAATCATGTCTCGTAGTATTGGATGTTGGTGTTCAGAGATAAATGATAAGGGTATATTGAATTTACTTTTTTCAGATAGACCAAAAATAGGAGCGTATGATTTATCAAGCTTAAGATGATAAAATACGATGGTTTTTGGTTTGCCTTCTTTGTCTTTGACACTACGTTTTGTTGTTTTACGATTGGCGTCTGACTGGATGTAATCTTTATCCCTCAGTGCATCAATGACATTATTTGTATCTTGGAAATTATGTTCTTTTAACATATTTTTAAAAACCGAGGCAATCATTTTCACCTGGATATGATCATCTTCAAGTGAAATCATTCCATAATTTTCAATAAGCGTTGATAACCTAGTGTCGTCAGAAAACTTACCACGATTTTGTGCTACAAATTGGACAATGACTTCAATTGCTTTATCAGCTAGGCTTCGCTCACTAACAGAATCTAAATGATAGTTAATAAGATAGTCCCTTACAGCATTCAAATCAACAGGTGTGGCAATGACACGTTCCAATATACGTGCTGATGTTGTAATGGTTGCATAGCGTTTGAACATCCGAATTCCTGTATTGCTGGTTTCCTTTTCTAGTTGAGTTTTGAACCTTAGGTGCTCATTTTGGAACCATTTAATGACTTCTTGTTCACGATTGAGTAGATATTCAGCTACTAATGGCATGATATGACCATAATTAGCTGATGTTGCTTTTTTAATAGTATCTGCGTTGTCAGCGTTAGTTGTAAAAGCTTCAGATATTTCAATGGTACGTACATTCAAACCATCATTACGTGCACTATTATTGAAAATACTGTGTTCGGCAGTACTAATTACTGAGGTTCCCCAGTTTTTTAGTGACTTGACTTCTCCGTGTATATTAGAACGTTGTCTTCCTTGACCTTCGGCAATTGAATAGAGCAAACCAGTTGTATCTTTAAAGGTTGCAGATGACAGTTCGTCCAATACAATAGGTACACCATAGTTGTTACTTAGATATCCTTCAAGCGCGTTTCTAGTGCCATTCCATGATCTAAACAGCGTATTACTACCTTTAGTAGGGTTGCCGGTTATTGAGACTCCTAAAGCCGCTGCAGTTGATTTACCCGTGCTTGAATTTCCCGTAAATGAGAAAATCGTACCTGCGAATTCAACCTCATGTTTTGTTTTTAAAAACGCAGTTACTAATGAAGAAATACCAAACACTACAGCAAGTTCGAGTAACAAGTTTCCTTTTACTTCATCAAGATACATTTGCCACCAGTCTTCAAAAGTGCCTTTAGGTTGTAGATCGTACTGTGTTTCACAAATGATTTCATCCGCCTGCGACTGTGTAATTTCTTTTGAAAGATATGGTTCATCTAATGAAATGACGACACCTTTATCAGTATTTAACACACCGACACCCGTATACAACGATGACAGAGGCAGTGATTGGCGCATTAATTGTAGTGCATTGCTTAATGATTTAATGTACTTCTCATTGATGCTGAAGCCATACATGATTAGTGAAGGTAACTTTTGCGATGTTAAAATATCTGATGTTTCAATACGTTCAATATTTTGTCCGTTGGAAATAACTAGTTTCTCAACCCCAGATTTGGGGTCAAGAAACTTGTTTTTAATTAAAATTGGACTAGATAAGCGTATGGACTTTTGCTGATCATTTTTACCTTTCGGTGGTATAACTTCATACCATGAATCTTCAGTAAGCCAGTATGGATATTCACTAAAGATGATGTTAGTCATTAGTTGTTACCACCTTTCCAGTTATTTTGATGATTCATCGGATTTGGTGCAGTTTTAAGGTAGAGCAAAGATGAACCTTTTTTTCCAACTACAATGAATGGAAGGTTAGGTGTATATTTTACAAAATGTGCAAACCAACGACCAACATCTTGTTGAATTTCAGTCGAGCACAAAACATTAGCCCTCACATTCAAATCGTGATACATAAACATGGTGCCTACAGGTAAATTAAATGCGATGCTTGTAACAGCACGTTTTAGTGTATAAAATTCTTTTTCTTTCATCATAAGTTCCTCCAAATAAGTCTTATTAGTCAATCAATACTGTAGATGCTTAACACCTCAATGGTTGATTGCTATAATAAGCATAAATGAAGCATTTTAATTAGACGCGGAACAAAAAATAGGGAGGGGGGTATATATGATACCTACGATAGAAGAAATTATTGACAAGTATGGCAGTTTAGTAGATTGTCTAAAGTTTGATATATCAGGTGAGGTTTATGAAGACTTATTGTTATTAAGAAGTTTAAGCGATTTAAATGAACACCAAAAGATGCATAGAGTTTCATTTATACAAAAACACTTTAACCCT
>OKEI01000272.1_pt1 | contig 9787 bp, 8 predicted proteins | sample 1613761 | NCBI WGS metagenome assembly OKEI01 (sample SAMN04436875, study PRJEB24849) | human gut metagenome | biome: human gut; feature: NICU; material: stool | host: Homo sapiens | place: USA: Saint Louis, MO | collected 2011-11-15
ATGTTTTTAATTTGTTCACTATTAATGACATCTGCCATACGCTCGAAATCTAATTTATCACTTAAATCAATTTCATACTTATTTTCATCTTTCATATTAATAACAATTCTACCTTTATCAGCTGCCCCTTCATACAATTTGTATTTTTTAATTAACAGTTTTCTTATTTTAAAATCAAGTTCCTTCAATGACACTTCTTCCTTTTGAATAAAGAAAAATTCATCAATAGAAAAACCGTCTTTATCGTCTATTTTTTTAACAAGTAAGTTTGGCGTTCTTAGAGACTCAAATATTGATTTTACGTTTTTCTTTGTTACACCACTAACACTAAATATTCTTCCATCTAAATCTACTAATTCTGGTACCGCAAAGACATCGAGGCCATGCGTTTTTTCTTTGTATTTATTTTCATCTTTTCCCAATAAAAACACTTGGAACTTTTGATTTTGTTGGTTAAAAAGCAAAACGTTAGAGTCATAATAACCTTGACTTTGGCCACTAACATTTGTTAACTCATAACTAGGTCCTGAATAGTATTGATGTAACTTGTTTGTATCATATAAACGGTTCATTTTTTCATACTTTCCTTTTGCATTAACCGATTGATTTTCTGTTATCATTGCACTTGTTGTTAATATTCCTAATACAAATATCGCTTTAGCTATCGCTGTAAATTTCATATTCATGTGCTCCAATCTTAATATATTGGATTGCTTTTATTACGTAATTTGAATAATACACATTTATTATAAAGGGCTTTGAGACAGACTGACATTAACACTCGTTTAATTAAACTTAAATCATGGTTAATGAAGTTCTAATTAATATTCAGTGGACATCACTTTCAGGAGTAATTTGAATTTTTAGTATGCTTATACCCTGCGTTATAAAACATAAAAACAGCCTAACGACACTGTTGATTTAGATACGCCCCTTTTTGGAGGATGTACGTATTTATTCAACATTTCATCGTTAAGCTGCTTCAAATTTATTACTTTCGAGTCATTGATTACTTACTTTAAATTTGATTAATAGTCACTGCTATATTTTGAATATCCTTACTATTCAACACATCGCCCATGTGCTCGAATTGCAATTTATCACCTAAATCAATTTCTTGCTTTTCTCCATCTTTCAAATTGAAAGTGATCTTACCGTATTTAGTCGTACCTTTATATAAACCATAATTTTTAACTAAATGTTGTCTAATTTTGAAATCAAGTTCTTTCAGTGAAACTTCTTCTTTATTAATTAAAAATGATTCAATTGATGCATCTAAATTTCCGCCATACACTTTTTTTATAAATAAAGGTGTATTAGTTTCAGAAGATTGGTTATTTTTCTTCGTTACACCACCAACAGTAGATAGTCTACCGTTTTGATCAATTAATTCTTTTACCACAAAGACATTCTGGCCTTCAAGGCCTTCTTTATATTTATCTTTATCTTTTCCTAATAAGAATAATTGGTGATTTTGATTTTCTTGGTTAAAGCGTACAACGTTAGAACCGTTATAATTTTCAACCTTACCACTAATATTACTGAATTCAAAACTTTCTGATGAGTAGTATCGATGTAAGTCTTTAATATCATATAAATGTTGTACTCTCTCTTGCTTTTCTTTTGCTTGCACTGCTTGGCCTTCTGATGTAATCACACCAGTAGTTAATAAGCCTAATGCCAATGTTGCTTTAGCTAACGTTTTTAATTTCACAGTACTATTCTCCCAATCTATTTATAAATTTTGTCTTAATATATTTTTATATGATTATTTCAATTACGTAATACGAACAATCTACTATCATTATATAAGCGTAATACTAAGCTATGAATTAACCTCTTTTTAACTATTTTTGAACCAATGTTAAGCTAATTAATGGAATCCTAACAGCGTTAATCTATTTTTTAAACTTAACGCAGCTTTTTTAACTATTCACACTTTCCCTCAATTTAATTATGTTTTCCACATTGTTTCATGTCACGAAAAGGACAACGCGCGACTATAAGTATCAACTATTTCCACAAGTTTTATTGGTGTTTTTATTATTCATCGATACGCTTATTTTTCATCTCTCCAACACAAAAAAGAAGCTAAGCAACTTATGTTGCCTAACTCCTCTATACTATCCATATTTTACTATTATCCATATTTCATTGAATTATCTAATGTTGGCTTCTATTTTTTCAATATTTCTACCGTCAATGACATCACTCATGCGATTTGTTTGTAATTTTTTATTAAGTTCAAACGTATAATAGCCGCCATCTTTCATTATCACTTTTATCTTACTATCTTTAGGAAACTTTTTATACAGATCAAAATTTTGAATTAAATACTGTCTCAATTTAAAGTCGAGTTCTTTAAGTGAAATCTCTTCTTTATAAATGTAGAGTCTTTTAACATGCGTATAAACACCTGCGTCTACTTCTTTTTTAATAACGAATCTAGGTGCGTTTAAGTAATCATAGTAAGCGCCTTGATTTTTCTTAGTGACACCACCATATGAAAACACTGTGCCATTACGGTTTTCCGCTTCTTTAACTACAAATATATCTAATCCCGGATTTTTGCGTGCTTTAAATCTTTCAATATCTTTATCAAATATCTGTACTCTTGTGAATTTTCTATTTTTATCAAAGATAAGGTAATGCTTGCCACCTTTGCTATAACGATAACCAGTAACATTTTTAAGTTCCTTACTTGCGCCACTATAGTAATCTCTTAAGTCAAAGATATCTTTTGTCACATTTTCATATTTTGCTTTATGTTCACTCGCATTTACAGTTTGATGCAATGACGTTATTGTTCCTGTTGCTAAAATACCTAATGCTAAACTTGCTTTCGCAATTGCTGTCATTTTCATAGTTGTATGCTCCATTTGTAATTATTAGATTTGTTCGCTTACGTCTATTGAATCATACAGCTTTATTATAGTTAGCGTATTTGACCTTTCACATTAAACCATGTTTAATAATCATTGAATCATTATTAAGTAAATTAAGGAATCTATAATGTTCGTTAAATAAAACTGATCCCGTTGTGCTTCACACCCGATAGATAGGGATTTACAGATAAATTCAGGTCTCTTCCACGTCATATTTGGACCCATCGAAAATTCGGGTTCTCAAATCATCGAACATAACAAAAGAAGCTAAGCAACATGTAGGCCGTTGTCACTTAACTTCTTGTTTTTCCGATGACAGCTTCTATTTAGAGAATGTCATGATTATTTTATATTCACTTCAATGTTATCAATATTAGTGCCATCTATGACATCTGCCATGCGATTTTCTTGTAATTTTTTGTGTAATTCAAACGTGTACTTCCCACCGTTTTTCATTTTAATAACAATTTTACCTGAACCAACGTTACCGTACAGATTATTTTTTTCAATAAGTTGTTTTCTCAATTTAAAATCAAGTTCTTTCAAGGAAATCTGTTCTTTAGTAATCTTGAATTCTGAAACATCATGAGAGATTGTACCTTTATTATCTTCCTTAGTAATTCTTACTCCTGCTTTGTGATCAACTTTTTTACTATTACTCTTTGTGATACCACCGACAGAATATTTTTCGAGATTGTAATTATTTTCTTCTAAAACGACAAATACATCGACATTCCTATGTACTCCTTCACCATATTTATTATCATCTTTACCAACTAAAGCAATTTTATATATGAAATAATCTGGGACAACATTCATAAATCTTATTGTCGTCCATTTTTTTAAAATAATACCAATCTCACTTTTAAATTCTAAACTTGGTTTCGTATAATACGCTCTTAAATCTTTGAATTTAGGATTTATTTCTGTTGGTACTTGTTTTGTGGTTGGCGATTGTGGTGGTGATGTGTCTACATTAGACGAAGGTGGTGTTGTCGCGTTTGGTTTTGATTGCGGTGCTTCCACTTTAGTGGAAGATGGTGTTGTCGCGTTTGCTGCTTGCGTTGTCGTTGTGATTACACCTGTTGTTAAAAGGCCTAGTGCTAAACTTGTTTTAGCAATCGTTGTTATTTTCATAGTTGTATGCTCCATTCGTAATTATTAGATTTGTTCGATTACATTCATTGAATCATACAGCTTTATTATAGATGGCGTATTGCTCCATTCACATTAAACCTTGTTTAACTATATTTGAATCATCGTTAAGTAAATTAAGAAATCCATAATGTTCGTTAAATAAAACTGATTTTGATGTGATTCAACACTTGGCACATTTGAAGTTTCGTCACTTTTAAGACATAGAAATGCCACTTTTACAAACAAATGAATATTCGTCTTTTTACATCATTGCGCATAATAAAAGAAGCTAAGCAACATGTAAACCGTTGTCACTTAACTTCTTGTTTTACCGATGTCAGCTTCTATTTAGAGAACGTCATGATTATTTTATATTCACTTCAATTTTATCAATGTTTGTACCTTTTATGACATCTGCCATACGATGCTCTTGCAGTTTTTTGTGTAATTCAAACGTATACTTCCCACCGTTTTTCATTTTAATAACGATTGTTCCTGAACCCATGTTACCGTAAAGATTATGTTTTTCAATAAGTTGTTTTCTCAATTTAAAATCAAGCTCTTTCAAGGAAATCTCTTCCTTAGTAATCATGTATTCTGAAACATCATGTGAAATCATACCTTGATTATCTTTTTTAGTAACGCTTAATTCTGCTTTGTGATCAACTTTTTTACTATTAGTCTTCGTGATGCCACCGACAGAATATTTTTTTAATTGATATTTATTGTCTTCTAAAACGATAAATACATCGATATTATCGTAAGGTCCATCTTTATATTTTTTCTCATCTTTTCCAACTAAAGCTATTTTATAGATGAACCTATTTGGAATAACATTCATAAACCTAACCGTCGTCCATGGTTTGAGCATAAATCCAAACTGCTTTTCAAATTCAAAACTCGGTTTCGTGTAATACGCTCTTAAATCTTCATATTTAGGAGTCATATCTGTTTGTGCTTGTTTTATGGTTGGAGATTGTGGTGTGTCTGATTTAGTAGATTGCATTGGTTGTGGCGTGTTTGTTGATGAAGGTGTTGTCACTTTAGTTTTCGGCGTTGTGGATTCGGTTGTCGTTTGTGATTGTTCTTGTTTAGGCGCTGGCGTTGCTGATATATTAAGCAATTTCTGCGCTTCTTGTTTAGGTTGTGATACTTTTTCTATTTTGGAAGTTGAAGTTTTTTCCTCATTAGTATTTGGTGCCTTTTCGAATTTAGGCGTGCGTTCTTGTCCTGTTTTAGCTGCTTGTGTTGTTACTGTATTTGCACCTGCTGTTATGTTTATCATTGCTAATCGCTCTGCTTTAAGCGTTGATACTTTGTCAACTTTAGTTGATTGTACTTTTTCTGCTTTGACCGATTGCGTCGTTACTGTAATTGCGCCTGTTGTTAAAATCCCTAGTGCTAAACTGGTTTTAGCAATTGTTCTCATTTTCATAATTGTATGCTCCAATCTATATTATATTCGATTGTCTTTTTACGTAATTTGAATCATACAACATCATTATAGATGGCGTTCTAAGATAATCACATTAAACCCCTTTTAACAATTATTGAAGTATTATTAAGTAATTTAAGCAAAAAATAATGAGTGATTATGAGATTAATATAGCGTTTCTATGTGCCTTTGAAATGATTTTTAAGCATTAAAAAGAAGTTAAGCAACGTTTGATCATCACTTAACCTCTCTATTTCAATTTCAAATTATTTCGTCGTCAAGTATGTGTGTTATGCTTTTCTAACTTTGATTTCAATTCTATCAATATCTGTGACATTGATAACATCGGACATCCGGTCTTCTTGTAACTTTTTATCCAATTCAAATGTATACTTTCCGTAGTATTTCTTTTTGACGGTAATTTTCCCTGTACTCATTTCACCGTAAAGCCCATAATTATCAATAAGGTATTTTCTTAATTTAAAATCAATCTCTTTCAATGACATTGCTTCTTTATCTATTTTAAATGGGAAAAAGTCATAATCATATTCACCAATATGATCTGCTTTAATAACTCTTGCTTCTGCTATTAGGTCGACAGCTTTATCGTTTGCACTCGTGATACCGCCAATGGAGTACTTTGCACCTTCAAATCTCTTATCCTCATTAACGTAAAATATATTAAGATTACGATGTACACCTGTATGATAATGTTGCTTATCTTTGCCAATTAAAGCAATATTATTAACAGAATTACCATCTATGATATTCATAAATTTAATACTTGGTTGAATGAAACTGATATAACCTGTCACATTTTTATATTCAATACTAGGTTGATTATAATAAGCTTTTAATTTTTTGCTATTTTCACTTATTACAATAGGTTTCTTTTCGGCATGAACTGGTTTTTCCGTTGTAGTGCTTACACCTGTTGCTAGTAATCCTAATAACAAACTTATTTTTGCAATTGATTTCATTTTCATAGTTGTATGCTCCAATCTATAATAATTAGATTGTTTTATTACGTAATTTGAATCATACACCCATATTATAGGAGCTGTATTCAGATATTCACATTAACCTGCTTTTAACTATTCATAAAATATGATTAAGCTATTTAAGCAAAAGATAATGCGTGGTGCGACTGTTTGTGTGAGTTTTGTAACTTTTCCCCTCAAAAAAAGAAGCTAAGCAACAGTACGTCGCTTAACTTCCATATATTTCCATAACAAGCACTATTCAACATAGCGCTTTGTTGTTAGAAAGTATTATTTCATTTCTACTAGAATTTTTTGTATTTGTCTGCCATCGATAGACTCGCCCATACGTTCTTTTTCAAGTTTTTGACTTAAATCGATTGTATGTGTTGTGCCATCATTCATTGTAATTGTAATTTGACCTTGTTTAAGACCATTTGAATACAAGCCACTTTGACTAATTAATTGCTTTCTTAATTTAAAATCAAGTTCTTTTAGTGATATGTCTTCTTTAGGAATGTAATAAATGCTACTTTGTGGATCTTTATTCCTGTTTTTCACTTCTAGAAGTGTAACATTAACATAGTCATAGTACTGTCCGCTATTAGTTTTCGTTACGCCACCAATTGAATAATTCGTTGCTTGTCTACTGTCACCTTCTCTAACGACAAATACATCTAAATTTGGGTTTACATCTTTATTATATTTATCTTTATCAGATCCAAGTAAAGTGATTAGAGAATGCTGTTGCCCTACTGTGACTTCTAAATAGTGCTGACCCTTATCAGTAAATCCATATCCAGTCACATTTTTACGCTCGAAAAATGGTTTATTATAGTAGTGTTTCAACTCTGATTCACTTTGTTGTTTGGCTTCTGTTTTCGCTTGTACTGATTGTACATTCGACGTTATTACACCTGTTGCTAACATTCCCAATGCTAAACTTGCTTTTGCTATCGCTTTAAATTTCATAATTTTTAGCCCCAATCTATTTAAATTTGATTTTTCAATTACGTAATATGAACAATCTACCCACATTATATTCGCGCCAATATGCCATTCCAATTAAACCTCATTTAACTAAACTTGAAACATTGTTAAGGTAATTAATAAAATGCTAACTGTTATTAATCAATTCTTATCCATCGAGACTCATTTTTATACCATTCACACTTTATTCCAATTTAATTTTAAAATCTGTAAAACTTTCAGACACAAAACAGACATCATATTGTCGCAGCACCTGTTTAAAATTTTCAAAGATCATGGTGACACGTATCAACTAAAACGCGTCATTACGGTATTTTCAACATTAATAATATTTACGTATTTACTATACACGGCGACAATAAATACAGATTAGAATTTTTTATAAAATCAAATGTTTTGAAAACCATCAAATAAGTATTATGTTATGTATATAAAGATTAGGAGATGAAGTGAATGAATATTATGTTAACAGGTGCTACAGGTCATTTAGGCACACATATTACAAATCAAGCCATTGCAAATCACATAGATCATTTTCACATTGGTGTTAGAAATGTTGAGAAAGTTCCAGAAGATTGGCGCGGAAAAGTTTCTGTTCGACAATTAGATTATTTTAATCAAGAAAGCATGGTAGAAGCATTTAAAGGAATGGATACCGTTGTGTTTATTCCAAGTATTATTCATCCATCATTCAAACGTATTCCTGAAGTGGAAAATTTAGTATATGCGGCAAAGCAAAGTGGCGTTGCTCATATCATTTTCATAGGTTATTACGCAGATCAGCATAATAATCCATTCCATATGAGTCCTTATTTTGGTTATGCAGCACGTCTATTGGCAACAAGTGGCATTGACTATACGTATGTAAGAATGGCAATGTACATGGATCCACTTAAACCCTATTTACCAGAATTGATGAATATGCACAAACTGATTTATCCAGCTGGTGATGGTCGTATTAATTATATTACTAGAAATGATATTGCTAGAGGCGTCATTGCTATTATTAAAAATCCAGATACTTGGGGCAAACGTTATTTATTATCAGGCTACAGTTATGATATGAAAGAACTTGCTGCAATTTTATCTGAGGCATCAGGCACAGAAATTAAATATGAACCCGTTTCATTAGAGACATTTGCAGAAATGTACGATGAACCTAAAGGCTTTGGTGCATTATTGGCATCAATGTACGACGCAGGAGCAAGAGGACTATTAGACCAAGAATCCAATGATTTCCAACAATTAGTCAATGATCAACCACAGACACTGCAATCATTTTTACAAGAAAATATTTAATAATAAAGGAGCGTTACAGTGAATATCATCTCAACAATTTTAATCATATTTGTGGCATTAGAGTTTTTCTATATTATGTACCTTGAAACGATTGCTACAACTTCCAAAAAGACTAGCGAGACATTTAATATAAGCGTCGATAAATTGACAGACAAAAATATTAACCTACTTTTGAAGAACCAAGGCGTATATAACGGTTTAATCGGAGTTTTGCTAATATACGGTTTGTTTATCAGCAGTAATCCAAAAGAAATATGCGCAGCTATTTTAGTGTATATCATTGGCGTTGCTATTTATGGTAGCCTTTCAAGCAATATTAGTATCTTTTTCAAACAAGGCACATTGCCAGTATTGGCACTCATATCAATGCTTTGGTAAGTATTGGTGTTTGGGGATTTGGAGATGTAGTCTGGGGTTGAGGATTTGAGCGATTTGGGTGTGGACTTTAGACTCAGAGTATTTCATCCTAATTATTTCAAGCAGAGGTGACAGTAACGTTGCCTCTGTTTCCTTATAGAAAAATTATTTAATGAAGAAAACCCATATCTGATTTAATTTTTAGCTGATAAATACTCCATATATTAGAATGGCTACTTTATCTATTGCATCAATCCTTTAAAACAAAAAACCCATGATTTCGAAATTCCCGTATGATGGGGTTCCTACTCTCATGGATCAGTTAAATAAATATTATCACTATAAGTTTATTATTTCAATATTATTCAGGATATATGTAGTAGTAAAAGGAAAGAGGGCATGAGAACTTCGGTGTTGATTGGCATGGCATAATGCTTTTAAACAAATAATTTGGTAACAATAAGAAACGATTTACACAAAGGTAATTGTATAGTAAAATTATTTTATAAGACTTAAATTGAATTGTACAAGGAGTGAATATCTTGGTACCAGAAGAAAAAGGTTCTATTACTTTGTCAAAAGAAGCAGCTATCATATTTGCAATCGCAAAATTCAAACCATTTAAGAACAGAATTAAAAATAACCCACAAAAAACAAATCCATTTCTTAAATTACATGAAAACAAAAAATCTTAATCACTTTAT
>OKEI01000283.1_pt1 | contig 9348 bp, 9 predicted proteins | sample 1613761 | NCBI WGS metagenome assembly OKEI01 (sample SAMN04436875, study PRJEB24849) | human gut metagenome | biome: human gut; feature: NICU; material: stool | host: Homo sapiens | place: USA: Saint Louis, MO | collected 2011-11-15
TATTTATTGTCAAATTCAATTATCTTGTGTTTTTCATAAAACGATTGCTTTAAATAATCTTCTAACACATCAAACATCGTATTATCACCGACATGGTGCCCGTATAAAATAGTATTATGATTTAAATTCTTCAATTCATTTCTAAAATCCATAAAAATACTACCTTTACGTCGATGTTCTCGCTCAAAATCCAAATTTAAATAATCGTGATTTGTCTTACCTTGTAGTACTGGATAATTTAATGATGTTTCTGATAATTTTATCCATCCAACAATGTCTTTATTTATTTTTTCAAGTGATTCAAATTGTGGTCTCACATGTGCTTGATGTTTGCTCATCAGCATTTGAAATTTTTGTTGTAATTTCTCATAATTTGCGCGTTCTTGCTTGTCTTCAATATATGTTTGAACAATTTTGTAACCAAAAATGATAATAATTACAACCAATAAAATTTGTACAATAGTTAAAAATCGCTTCATTCTCATAAAAATCCTCTTTTATTAACGACGTTTCTTCAGTCATCACTAAACCAGTTGTTGTACCGTTTTAGATTCGATTTCGTTGACTTTGACAAATTAAGTAAATTAGCATTGGACCACCGACAATCATTAAAATAGCATTGGCTGGAATTTCTAAAGGAGGCTGTATCACTCGTCCTAATAAATCAGCCACTAACAATAGCCATGCACCAATAACTGTAGAAAACGGAATAAGTACTCTGTAATTGCCCCCAACTAGCTTTCTAACCACATGTGGCACAATAATACCTAAAAAGGCTAGTTGTCCAACAATCGCAACAGTTGCACTTGCTAAAAATACTGCTAATAAACCTGTTAACCATCTGTAACAATCAATATTAAAACCGATACTTCGCGCTTGTATGTCGTCTAAATTTAGTAAATTCAATTTAGGGGACAATAGTAATGTTAATATTAATCCCAATAATGCTGATACTGCTAATATGTATACGTCGCTCCATATTTTCATTGTTAAGCCTTGAGGAATTTTCATTAAAGGGTTTTGAGTTAATATTTCTAAAACACCATTTAATAATACGAATAACGCAACACCTACTAATATCATACTTACAGCATTGAATCTAAATTTAGAATGCAACAATATAATTATTAAAAATGGTATTAAACCTCCAATAAAACTTAATAATGGTAAGTAAAAGTACAATTGTGGAATAAACAACATACAAAGTGCTCTCATTATAAGTGCACCTGAGGAAACGCCAATGATATTCGCCTCTGCCAAAGGATTTTGTAGTGCTGCTTGTAATAATGCTCCAGAAACTGCTAACATTGCGCCAACCATCAATGCAATTAATATACGTGGCAATCGCAAATCAATGATTGAATCCACTGCTTCATTGCTACCAGTTGTAAATTTTGTAATTAGGTCATTAAATGACAATTTAATTGTACCGGTTACAAACGAAATATAAGCAGTTGCGATTAAAATGACTAACAAACATAAAAATAGTAGTTTCTTTTTATTTTTTATCATCATATCAACTCACTATTTTTTATCCTTATAAAATAAATCATATAATTGAGTCATTGCCTTATCAGCATCAACATTTGCTGTAATACCGAATGGCACTTCCTCTAAGTCATAAACATGATTATTTTTCACAGCTTTAAAATGTTTCCAAATATCATTCTGTTTAAATTCTTTTTGAAACATTTTCTTAACTTCTTCAGGCATTCCGTGTGGTAATCTTAAAATAATATCTGGATTGATATTCAACAAATTTTCAGTATTAGACGAAATATATTGACGATCTTTCACTTTAATAACATTTTCTCCACCTGCTATTTTAACTAAATCACCAATATATGATTTATCAGTTGCTACTAAATAGCTACCCGGTACACCCATTAATATTAATACTTTGGGATGTTTCTTTTGTTTAGCTGCTTTATTTTCAATTTTTTGCTTTACAGAATTTAAATGGTCATTTAATTCTTTTGCTTGTGCTTTACGATTAAATTGATCACCTAATTGTGTAATCGACTTTTGCATCCCTTTTAAACTATCAAAATCATAAAAGTAGCCTTTCATATTTAATTGTTTGTAAAATGGTTGCATTTCATCTTTAATCGTTGACACACTCAAAACATGTGTTGGTTTTAATTTTTTAACAGCTTCAACATTCGGCTCCATTGGTTGACCAATTTCCGGTACATCTTTATAACGATTAGGCAATGTCTTATATGACGTGGGTTTGCCGACAATTGGTAAATCCAATTTGTCCAATGTCATTGTCAATGCAACAGTTGTTGGTACAATTCTGAATTCGCCGGATTTAGTTGATTCTTGAGAACTGGAAGATTGACAGCTGGTTAAGATAACGACGCTTATCACTAAAATGGTTAAATACTTTATGATTCTCAAACTTGGTTACCTCTCTTTCTGCTGTATAAATGTGCCGAAATAAGTAAAATAGTTGCTAACACAATGCCAGCTGCAAATAAAATATATTGCTTTTTATGATTTGGTTCATCAAGTTCTTTAATATCACTAGATAATTGACTACTATTCTTGCTATCATCATCTCTATTAAAAGCTGGTAACGCTTTTTCTTTTTCAACTACTTTTTTCTTTTCCTTTTTTGATTTTTCATCTTTATGTTTCGGTTGCTCTTTGTGATTATTTTCATCCTTTTTTACTGTTGGAGGGCTATTTTCAACTTTTAATGTACCTGATGCTTTAGGTCGCTCATTTTCAATCTTTTTATTACTGTCTTGTTGCACTTTATCTTTTTGTACAGGAATATCATTTAATCCTTTTTCAGTAAAAAGGCTAGTACGTCTTTCCTTAGTATCTGATTTTTGACTATCTTTTTTGTCATCAATATCTTTTTTAAGCTGATCTTGATTATTTTCTTGATTTTGATGTTTTGAAGGCACTTCTTTTGCATCATCATGTTGTACTTTTTTCTCTTTAAAATGAATAGAATACACCATTTCTTTGTTATCTAGATTTTTCTTTTCAGCCAACGTTTTAACATGCATATTGATTTTATCCATATGCTGTTCAACTAAAATTCTTACTATTGTGTCATCCTTTTCATCTTTTATAACAAAAGGAAATTCTTCATTTTTGTCATTTTGAAAAACAAGTTGTTCTTTATCAATTTGACCTTTTAGCTTTACTTGCAAGTAAATTTTACCAGTCATATCTGAAATCAATTGCGCCTTTTCGTCAACTAGTTGTTGTTCCTCAGTTACATTTTTATTTTCTTGATTAAAAATTAGTAACTCTAACGCTTTATTCTCTTTTATCTTTTCATCAAAAATTGATGTAGTTAATTCTGTTTTATCTTTTGCTTCAGGTTGATTAAATTTGGCTGATGGATATTTTATCTCATCAGCCAACACGCTACCAATCATTGTTGTATATGTAAGTATACCTAAGCTAATAATAGCTATAATAGATTTTGTAGCAATTTGTTTAACATTTCTCATTATTCCACATTGCCTTTAGATTTTTTTCTAACAAACAATGTGATTGCGATTAATAATGCTAAGGATGCAACTGGTATTGCATATATATATGCAGGTGTACCAGCATTTGTTTGTGGATTTTCTACTTTGTCTTTATTCGAACTATTAGATTCACTTTGACCAGTAGTCGTTCCATCAGATCCTTTGTCACTACCTGAAGCAGAATTTTTATCATCTTTACCTGGTGCATTAGCACCTGCTACATCAGTTGGTCCATTAAATTTATATGTAATGTTGTAATGATGGTCATATTTGAATGGCTTTCCATTTACTTTTTCATCGATATAAACGTCAATTTTTCCATCTATTTTACCGTTCAACTTACTTACTTCAAATTCAGAAGTGCGTTCATCTTTGGCAGTGTTTTTACTAATAATATTTTCTTTATGTCCTTCGATACTCATTCCAGTAATCCAATGACTGTGGTTGACAGTTATTTGAACATACAATTTACCATTTTTCTTAATGTACTTTGCCGGTTTATTAAAATAGTCATTAGCAATTGACGTGTCATTGGTATTGTATTTGTAAACCTCATAATTCAAAGTACCGCTATCTGCGGCATTTGCAGAATTACTGAATGTCGCGATGATGATAATTAACGCTAAAATCGTTGTATTAAAAACTTTTAAAATATTTTTCAAAACATAATCCTCCTTTTTATGATTGCTTTTAAGTCTTTAGTAAAATCATAAATAATAATGATTATCATTGTCAATATTTATTTTATAATCAATTTATTATTGTTATACGAAAATAGATGTGCTAGTATAATTGATAACCATTATCAATTGCAATGGTTAATCATCTCATATAACAACACATAATTTGTATCCTTAGGAGGAAAACAACATGACAAAACATTATTTAAACAGTAAGTATCAATCAGAACAACGTTCATCAGCTATGAAAAAGATTACAATGGGTACAGCATCTATCATTTTAGGTTCCCTTGTATACATAGGCGCAGACAGCCAACAAGTCAATGCGGCAACAGAAGCTACGAACGCAACTAATAATCAAAGCACACAAGTTTCTCAAGCAACATCACAACCAATTAATTTCCAAGTGCAAAAAGATGGCTCTTCAGAGAAGTCACACATGGATGACTATATGCAACACCCTGGTAAAGTAATTAAACAAAATAATAAATATTATTTCCAAACCGTGTTAAACAATGCATCATTCTGGAAAGAATACAAATTTTACAATGCAAACAATCAAGAATTAGCAACAACTGTTGTTAACGATAATAAAAAAGCGGATACTAGAACAATCAATGTTGCTGTTGAACCTGGGTATAAGAGTTTAACTACAAAAGTACATATTGTCGTGCCACAAATTAATTACAATCATAGATATACTACGCATTTGGAATTTGAAAAAGCAATTCCTACATTAGCTGACGCAGCAAAACCAAACAATGTTAAACCGGTTCAACCAAAACCTGCTCAACCTAAAACACCTACTGAGCAAACTAAACCAGTTCAACCTAAAGTTGAAAAAGTTAAACCTACTGTAACTACAACAAGCAAAGTTGAAGACAATCACTCTACTAAAGTTGTAAGTACTGAAACAACAAAAGATCAAACTAAAACACAAACTGCTCATACAGTTAAAACAGCACAAACAGCTCAAGAACAAAATAAAGTTCAAACACCTGTTAAAGATGTTGCAACAGCGAAATCTGAAAGCAACAATCAAGCTGTAAGTGATAATAAATCACAACAAACTAACAAAGTTACAAAACAAAACGAAACGCCTAAACAAGCATCTAAAGCTAAAGAATTACCAAAAACTGGTTTAACTTCAGTTGATAACTTTATTAGCACAGTTGCCTTCGCAACACTTGCCCTTTTAGGTTCATTATCTTTATTACTTTTCAAAAGAAAAGAATCTAAATAAATCATCGTCACACTCATAACTTAATATATTTTTTATTTTAAATTTTATTTAACCTATGTCATAGATATTTCATAATCTATAACATAGGTTATTTTTTTATAAAATAACGTTGCAATTAACTACCATTTCAATGTACAATACAAGTAATCAATTGATAATGATTATCAGTTGATAATATACAATTAGGAGTTGTTTCTACAACATGAACAAACAGCAAAAAGAATTTAAATCATTTTATTCAATTAGAAAGTCATCACTAGGCGTTGCATCTGTAGCAATTAGTACACTTTTATTATTAATGTCAAATGGCGAAGCACAAGCAGCTGAAGAAACAGGTGGTACAAATACAGAAGCACAACCAAAAACTGAAGCAGTTGCAAGTCCAACAACAACAACTGAAAAAGCTCCAGAAGCTAAACCAGTGGCTAATGCTGTCTCAGTATCTAATAAAGAAGTTGAGGCCCCTACTTCTGAAACAAAAGAAGCTAAAGAAGTTAAAGCCCCTAAGGAAACAAAAGCAGTTAAACCAGCAGCAAAAGCCGATAACAATACATATCCTATTTTGAATCAGGAACTTAGAGAAGCGATTAAAAACCCTGCAATAAAAGATAAAGATCATAGCGCACCAAACTCTCGTCCAATTGATTTTGAAATGAAAAAAGAAAATGGTGAGCAACAATTTTATCATTATGCAAGTTCTGTTAAACCTGCTAGAGTTATTTTCACTGATTCAAAACCAGAAATTGAATTAGGATTACAATCAGGTCAATTTTGGAGAAAATTTGAAGTTTATGAAGGTGACAAAAAGTTGCCAATTAAATTAGTATCATACGATACTGTTAAAGATTATGCTTACATTCGCTTCTCTGTTTCAAATGGAACAAAAGCCGTTAAAATTGTAAGTTCAACTCACTTCAATAACAAAGAAGAAAAATACGATTACACATTAATGGAATTCGCACAACCAATTTATAACAGTGCAGATAAATTCAAAACTGAAGAAGATTATAAAGCTGAAAAATTATTAGCGCCATATAAAAAAGCGAAAACACTAGAAAGACAAGTTTATGAATTAAATAAAATTCAAGATAAACTTCCTGAAAAATTAAAGGCTGAGTACAAGAAGAAATTAGAGGATACAAAGAAAGCTTTAGATGAGCAAGTGAAATCAGCTATTACTGAATTCCAAAATGTACAACCAACAAATGAAAAAATGACTGATTTACAAGATACAAAATATGTTGTTTATGAAAGTGTTGAGAATAACGAATCTATGATGGATACTTTTGTTAAACACCCTATTAAAACAGGTATGCTTAACGGCAAAAAATATATGGTCATGGAAACTACTAATGACGATTACTGGAAAGATTTCATGGTTGAAGGTCAACGTGTTAGAACTATAAGCAAAGATGCTAAAAATAATACTAGAACAATTATTTTCCCATATGTTGAAGGTAAAACTCTATATGATGCTATCGTTAAAGTTCACGTAAAAACGATTGATTATGATGGACAATACCATGTCAGAATCGTTGATAAAGAAGCATTTACAAAAGCCAATACCGATAAATCTAACAAAAAAGAACAACAAGATAACTCAGCTAAGAAGGAAGCTACTCCAGCTACGCCTAGCAAACCAACACCATCACCTGTTGAAAAAGAATCACAAAAACAAGACAGCCAAAAAGATGACAATAAACAATTACCAAGTGTTGAAAAAGAAAATGACGCATCTAGTGAGTCAGGTAAAGACAAAACGCCTGCTACAAAACCAGCTAAAGGTGAAGTAGAATCAAGTAGTACAACTCCAACTAAGGTAGTATCTACGACTCAAAATGTTGCAAAACCAACAACTGCTTCATCAAAAACAACAAAAGATGTTGTTCAAACTTCAGCAGGTTCTAGCGAAGCAAAAGATAGTGCTCCATTACAAAAAGCAAACATTAAAAACACAAATGATGGACACACTCAAAGCCAAAACAATAAAAATACACAAGAAAATAAAGCAAAATCATTACCACAAACTGGTGAAGAATCAAATAAAGATATGACATTACCATTAATGGCATTATTAGCTTTAAGTAGCATCGTTGCATTCGTATTACCTAGAAAACGTAAAAACTAATAAATCGTCTTTATATTTAATTATTAAATTAACAAATTTTAATTGGCGGATGAGGTATCCAGTTACCTCGTTCGCCAATTATTTTTCTCAATATAAAAAGTCCCACTTAAAACAATCATTTTAAGCGGGACTTTTTATATTGAGTAACTAAAATTATTTAGCTGCTACTTCTTCGCCATTGTAAGAACCACAGTTTTTACATACACGGTGTGATAATTTGTATTCGCCACAGTTTGGGCATTCAGTCATACCTGGTACTGAAATTTTGAAATGCGTACGACGTTTGTTTTTTCTAGTTTTAGAAGTTCTTCTTTTTGGTACTGCCATGATATATCCTCCTTAGATTATAAACGAAAAATACTAAATGTTAGTTTAATTAACAACATTATATCATTAATTAAACTACTTATTGCTCTTTATCATATAATTGTTGTAATTTTTGAAGCCTTGGATCAACTTGTCGTGATTCTGAATCATCTTGTTCTTGCTGTTTAGCAAGCTCATCTAATTGATCCTCATCGATTACTTCCCAACCATTACCTACTGTCAACATTTGGTCACTTTGCTCTGAATAAGCTCTCATTGGTTTCTCAATAATAACTATATCCTCGACAATATCCTGAAGATTAACCATACCATCTTTAATAATGTGATAGTGTTCATCTACATCATCTTGATCATCGTTATACTGATTGTACCCTTCTAAATCAAATACTTCTGTAGTAGTTACATCTAGTGGGACTTTAACTGGTACAAGAGTACGTGCACAAGGCATTGTATACGTTCCAGTAATGTGAATATCCGCAACGACTTCTGTTGACTTAATGGTTAACTGACCTTGGATTGTAATTGGAGATAAATCAATTAAATCTAATGATTCTTTTAAATTGTCAAAACTCACCGTTTGATCAAATTCAAATGGCTTACCTTGATATTTCCTTAATTGCGTAATTGACCATTTCATATGGCTTCACCTCTAACAAGCACAAAATTTATTTTAACTTTCTAAGAACAAGTTGTCAAGATTTTTTCTTAACATATCATGTTCTGTTACAATATTAATAATGAATACCGAAAGGACGAATTGCAAATGAAAAGCGTTGGCTTAATCACAGAATATAATCCCTTTCATAATGGGCATCAATATCATATTAATCAATCTAAAAAACTTACAAATGCTGACGTTACTATTGCAATAATGAGTGGTAACTTTGTCATGCGTGGCGAACCAGCAATCTATAATAAGTTTACTCGTGCAAAAATGGCATTATCAACAGCTGATTTAGTTATCGAACTACCAGCAACTGCCAGTTTATCATCTGGCGATCATTTTGCCGAACTAGCAGTTAAAGTCGCAGATTATATGAGTGTCGATACAATTGCATTTGGTAGTGAAAATAATGATATCAAAACATTAAAGCAATTAGCACACAGCATTAATGAAATTGAACAATCTGAATCCTTTTCACAAAAAGTAAAAGAAGGTAAAAGCTACCCTCGTATCATTAGCGAATTATTAGAGCATCATGAAGCACTAGCAAGTCCTAACAACATACTTGGTATTAGTTACCTGAAAGCAATTGCTAAAAATGCTAAAAACATCAATGCAATTTCTATCAAACGAGAAAATGCTCAACATCATGATTCATTAATTCAACACCATCAGTTTGCAAGTGGTACATCTATTAGAACATCAATCATTAGTCAAGATGATCATTGGCATCATGTGGTACCTAAAGATATTCAATGTTAATAACTTCAATAAGATCACCGGCGAGCACCGTACCGATAATCATCAGG
>OKEI01000289.1_pt1 | contig 9199 bp, 9 predicted proteins | sample 1613761 | NCBI WGS metagenome assembly OKEI01 (sample SAMN04436875, study PRJEB24849) | human gut metagenome | biome: human gut; feature: NICU; material: stool | host: Homo sapiens | place: USA: Saint Louis, MO | collected 2011-11-15
AACAGAAAAACTACTGGTGAAATAATCAGAGAATTAAAAATAGAAAATATTATATATCAAGATAAAAGAAATTGGATTATAAAAAAATAACATGAATAAAATATTAATTGAAAAGGAGATATTCAAAATGAAAAATTTAAGAAATAGAAACTTTTTAACTTTGTTAGACTTCACACAAAAAGAAATGGAATTTTTACTTAATTTATCTGAAGATCTTAAACGCGCAAAATATGCAGGAATAGAACAACAAAAAATGAAAGGTAAAAATATCGCTCTACTTTTTGAAAAAGATTCAACACGCACTCGATGTGCATTTGAAACAGCGGCTTATGATCAAGGTGCACATGTAACATACCTTGGGCCAACAGGTTCTCAAATGGGTAAAAAAGAGTCTACCAAAGATACTGCTCGTGTTTTAGGTGGAATGTATGATGGCATAGAATATCGTGGATTCTCACAAAGAGTAGTTGAGGATTTGGCAAAATATTCTGGCGTTCCCGTATGGAATGGTTTAACAGATGAAGATCATCCTACACAAGTACTTGCTGATTTTTTAACAGCTAAAGAAGTATTGAAAAAACCATATAATGAAATTAACTTCACATATGTTGGAGATGGACGTAATAACGTTGCAAATGCCTTAATGCAAGGAGCAGCAATCATGGGCATGACTTTCCATCTTGTATGTCCTAAAGAACTAAATCCAACTGATGAATTATTAAATCGTTGTAATGATATAGCTGACAAAAACGGTGGTGAAATCCTTATAACTGACGATATTGATGAAGGTGTCAAAGGATCTGATGTAATTTACACAGATGTTTGGGTATCTATGGGTGAACCTGATGAAGTTTGGGAAAAACGTATCAAATTATTAGAACCATACCGTGTAACTAAAGAATTAATGAAAAAAACAGGTAATCCACATACAATTTTTGAACATTGCTTACCATCATTCCATGATACTGAAACAATAATCGGTAAACAAATTCAAGAAAAATATGGTCTAACTGAAATGGAAGTAACAAATGAAGTATTTGAAAGTGAACAATCAGTTGTTTTCCAAGAAGCAGAAAATAGAGCACATACAATAAAAGCAGTCATGGTAGCAACATTAGGAGAGTAAATGAAAGGAGGATATAAATATGTCTAAAATCGTCGTAGCTTTGGGTGGTAACGCTTTAGGACAATCGCCTAAAGAACAATTAGATTTATTAAAAAGTACATCTAAATCTCTAGTAAGTTTAATCGATAAAGGATACGAAATTGTAATTAGTCATGGTAATGGTCCACAAGTTGGAAGTATTAACTTAGGTTTAAATTATGCGGCGGAACACAAACAAGGTCCTCCTTTTCCTTTCCCTGAATGTGGTGCTATGAGTCAAGCTTATATTGGCTATCAGATGCAAGAAAGTTTACAAAACGAACTTCATTCAATGGGCATAGATAAACAAGTTGTTACGCTAGTAACACAAGTTCAAGTTGCAAGCGATGATTCTGCTTTCAATAACCCTACTAAACCAATTGGATTATTTTATACAAAAGAGCAGGCTGATAAATTTACGAAAGAAAAAGGTTATACTTTTGTAGAAGATTCTGGACGCGGCTATCGTCGCGTTGTCCCTTCCCCACAACCTATAAGTATAGTTGAGTTAGATAGTATAGAAACATTAATCACTCATGGAACACTAGTTATCGCTGCCGGCGGTGGTGGAATTCCAGTAATTAAGGAAAATGAAGTTTATACAGGTGTTGATGCAGTTATTGATAAAGATAAAACGAGTGCTTTATTAGCAGCACATTTACAATCTGATCAATTAATCATATTAACTGCTGTGGACCATGTTTACATTAACTATGGAAAAGAAAACCAAAGAGGTCTCGATGAAGTGTCTGTGGATGAAATGAAAAAACATATCTCTGATGGTCAATTTGCTAAAGGAAGTATGCTTCCAAAAGTTGAAGCTGCACTTCAATTTCTTGAAAAAAATACTAAAGGCAGTGTTTTGATTACATCTCTAGCAGGATTAGGGGACGCTTTAGACGGTAAAATAGGAACATTAATTAAGAATTGAAATTATAATACTTTAGTTCAATTACCTTTATAAACAAAAGAGCCTATAATCCTAGGGCACTGAACCCTTAAAACGGGAACTTAATAAAAACACCATGTTCTAGGCTATTAATTCTCTGTATTTTACAGGGGATAAGTAGCCTAGTTTTTGTTGAATTCGATTATTATTATAGTTTTTAATGTACTTTTCGACAATATCTATTACAATATGATTAGAGCGATTAAGCTCATTATTGATGTAAAAAGTTTCAGACTTTAGCGAGGAATGGAAACTTTCTATCGGGGCGTTATCGGCAGGTGTTCCCTTTCGGGACATACTTCTGATAATGCCTTTTTCTTCGCACAATTGATAATAAGCATAAGATGTATAAACGCTGCCTTGATCACTATGTAATATACAACTCTCAGGTATATCGATTTGATTTAATGTATCATTAACTAAACTTTGGTCTTGTTTATCATCTATTTTATACGCCACAATTTCTCCGTTATAAATATCCATTATCGAAGATAAATACAACATAGAATGACCAAATGGTAAATAAGTAATATCGGTTGTTAATACTTCCATTGGACAACTCGCTTTAAATTGTCTTTGTAATAAATTGTCCGTTTTATAATACGGTTTACCTATTCTTGTCGTCTTTTTAGGTCTAACTCGGCAGTTCAAATGATGCTTCTGCATCATTCTCTGTACTCTCTTATGATTAATTGGTGATGTATAACATTGATTAATCAATGCTGTAATCTTACGATAACCGTAGGTATAGTGGTTAGCTTTACATAATTCAATGACTTTTTGTGTTACGGTATCATTTTTATAGGTTTTGTTTTTCCATCGGTAATATGTTGATTTAGGTATGTTTAATACTTCTAGTATCAATTTGATTGAATATTTTACTTTTAATTGATCCACTAAATCTATGACTACTGTTGGTACCACTTCCTTTCCAATGCCTTGTACTTTTTTAAAATATCCAATTCTATATCTTTTCTCTTATTTTCTAATTTTAATTGTTCTACTTCTGACAGCTCTTCTAATCCTTTACCGTAGGTATATTGTTTACCAACTTGTTGTGAAAATCTATAACTTTCCCCATTTCGATACCATCGCCACCAAGTTTTCACTTGTGTTCTATTTCTAATATTTAATTCTTTCATAATTTCTTTTGTTGAAAATCCTGCTGCTTTCATTTCAACTGCTTTATACTTTGTTTCTACTGAATAAGAAACTCTTTTCATAGAAAAAAACACCTCCGTATGATTCATTTTAATATGAATTCAACGAAAGTGTTTTTATATAATTCCCACAAATTGGGGTCAGTCTAATAATGAATTTCGTGATTGTAGGCTTTTTATTTTATATATTCATTAATTTCTCTTCTTGACGGATACGTACAATTAAAAAATAAGCATATGGAACTAATAAGAGTGTTGTGTATGTAGCATGTGTTAGTAGCAATACACCAATTAATTCGGGAATGATATTTAAAAAATAGTTTGGATGTTTCGTTACTTTATATAACCCTGACTTAATAATAGGGTGATTGGGCAGTATAAATAATTTCAAAGTCCAAATACGACCTAATGTCTTAATAACTATAAATAGCATGATATAAGCGATGATCAATATGATTAAGCCAATGCCGTTAAGTAGACTAAATGTATCCTTACGAATGAATGCTTCTATAGCTGCACTCATGTAAATCAACACGTGAGTAATGGCTAGAAATTTTGAATTTTTAATACCATATTCCACGGCTCCATCTACCTTTAGCTGTTTTGCATGTTGCATTAATATCTTTAAGCTGATGAGTCGAATACAGAAAAAGATAAATAAGATAGTTAAAATCATGATGTCCTCCATTGTTTGTTATATAAATGTTCTTTTGCTCATACAATACAAAGTATTTTATATAGAAAATGTTTCAAATGCCATTAACTATTTATTAACTTTAGCACTAACTCACAACTCTTCTAACACCTCACATATTAAGTTCAGTTTTTTGGATAATTTAATACTTTTAAGGATATTAAGCGCTTACATTAATGTGATATATTTTTTTTAACGAAAATGATAGGGGTGTTAGGGATGAACTTTTTTGATATTCATAAAATACCAAACAAAGGGATACCATTAGCTGTACAACGCAAATTATGGCTTAGAAACTTTATGCAAGCGTTTTTTGTCGTATTCTTTGTTTACATGGCGATGTATTTAATTCGAAACAATTTTAAAGCGGCACAACCGTTATTAAAAGAAGAAATCGGATTATCAACATTAGAACTGGGTTATATAGGATTAGCGTTTAGTATTACTTACGGTTTAGGAAAAACATTACTCGGTTATTTTGTCGATGGTCGTAATACGAAGCGTATTATTTCCTTCTTATTAATATTATCTGCGATTACAGTACTTATTATGGGATTTGTATTAAGTTACTTCGGCTCTGTGATGGGACTATTAATTGTACTGTGGGGGCTTAACGGTATATTTCAATCTGTGGGTGGGCCTGCAAGTTATTCAACGATTTCAAGGTGGGCACCTCGAACAAAGCGTGGACGTTATTTAGGATTTTGGAATACATCACATAACATTGGTGGTGCAATTGCTGGCGGTGTCGCACTCTGGGGTGCGAATACATTTTTCCACGGTAATGTCGTTGGGATGTTTATTTTTCCTTCTATTATCGCTTTAATCATTGGAATCGTGACATTATTTATTGGGAAAGATGATCCAGAAGAATTAGGTTGGAATCGTGCTGAAGAAATTTGGGAAGAGCCTATCGATCAAGAAAATATTGATTCTCAAGGTATGACTAAATGGGATATCTTTAAAAAATATATCCTGGGAAATCCAGTGATTTGGATTTTGTGTATCTCAAATGTTTTCGTATATATCGTGCGTATTGGTATTGATAATTGGGCGCCGCTATACGTATCAGAGCATTTACACTTTAATAAGGGTGACGCGGTTAATACTATTTTCTACTTTGAAATAGGAGCATTAGTAGCCAGTTTATTATGGGGTTATATCTCAGACCTTTTAAAAGGACGTCGTGCGATTGTAGCGATTGGATGTATGTTTATGATTACCTTTGTTGTGCTGTTTTATACGAACGCAACAAGTGTGACAATGGTCAATATTTCTCTATTTGCATTAGGCGCTTTAATCTTCGGTCCACAGTTACTCATTGGTGTATCTCTGACTGGCTTTGTTCCTAAAAATGCAATTAGTGTCGCTAACGGTATGACAGGTTCATTCGCATATCTATTCGGGGATTCAATGGCTAAAGTGGGTCTGGCTGCAATCGCTGATCCAACACGTAATGGTCTAAATATTTTTGGGTATACGTTGAGTGGTTGGACAGATGTCTTTATTGTATTCTATGTAGCTTTATTCTTAGGAATGATACTATTAGCCATTGTTGCTTATTACGAAGAAAAGAAAATTAGAAAATTAAAAATTTAAGATTAAGTGAATTTAAATATATACTCCCTACTATAAATTTTGTCATTATGGTAGGGAGCTTTTTCGTGATTGATTGCACTATTTTGATAGCTTATTATAATCACTTGGTGACATATGTAAATATTTTTTAAAATGATAGCAAAACATCTTATACTCAGAAAAACCTACTTTTTCAGCAATTTCATAATGCTTGTAGTGCTGGTCTAAAAGATGTAATGATTTTAAAATACGATAACGATTTAAATAATCAACTATCGTAATGCCTACATGTTCTTTAAACGTCCTCATGGCGTATGACTCACTTACAACAATAGGATTAATTAAGTCAAGAACAGTCACTTTCTTGTGATAATGTTGCTTGATTTGAGACAAAATTTGATTGACATAATAGTCATCGTAATCAATTTTTAATAATGGTTGAAAGGCAGTATAATATGCCGCGTCATCATTGGTAGAATGTGGACGTTCTAATAACCTTTGAACTAATATGTCTAGAATATGCTCTAATTGAGTGTGGTCTACTGGCTTTAGTAAATAATCAAGAACATGGTGTTGAATGCCGGCTTTCATATATTCGAAGTCGTCATAACTAGATAAAATGATAACTTGGCAATCAAGGTCTTTGATGTCATCTAGTAGGTCAACACCATTTTTTCGAGGCATTCGTATATCAGTAATGACGAGTTCAGGTTGATGTTGGCGAATTAAAGACAATGCTTCTACGCCGTCTGTGGCAGTGTAAATAGTTGTAAAATGATATTCCTTCCATGGAATCATTTGTTTTAAACCTTGTCGTATAATCCGTTCATCATCACAAATAACTACTTTAAACATCTTTATTCCTCCTAGACAAGTGGTATTTGGTAACACATTAATGTCCCTTGCTGGCTTCTTGAGAAAATGTGCAGACGTGCATATGTTCCATATTGAATCATGGCTCTATTATGTAAATGATTTAAACCTAGGTGTGTCGTATCAAAAACATCGTGATGAAGGGATTGGCGCACGTGTTCTAAATGTGATGGAGACATACCGATGCCATTATCATGAACCAGAATATGTAATTTGCGCTTCGTAAGTCTGATACGAATTGTTATCTTTAAAGGTTCACTATCACGACCATGCTTGATGGCATTTTCTACGAGTGGTTGAAGCATCATCTTACCAATTGTTTGATGTTGTACACCCTCAGTAGCATCGATGTAAAGCTGTATCATATCATCGAAGCGGATATTTTGTATGGCAACATACTGCTCAATGTAGCTTAATTCTTCTGCTAATTTGACTGTGTGCGATGCTGTGCGTAGAGAATAACGTAGCATTTGTGATAGTTGTTGTATGACTGTTTGTGCTACTTTGGGTGAAAGAGGAATTAAATATTGTATCGTTTGCATCGTATTGAATAAGAAATGGGGTTGAAATTGTCGCTCAATTTCTTTTAATTGTATATCACGTAAACGACGTTCGGTCTGTTCAATAGATTGTATTAATTGCTCATTTGATTCAAACAAGTCATAGATATAATTATTTATTTCCTCTAACTCACTATGTTTTTTTAACGGTTCGTAACTACCAAGATGTCGATTTTTAGCATCATCAATTTTTCGGACAATCGCTTCAATATCTTCAGATTGGCGCTTTGCCATTCTATCAGCGCTTATATATCCAAAAATAACAAGCAGAATAAGAACAACACCCATGACAACTAGTAATGCAATTCCATCTTCAATGGTTTCATGAATATCTTTATATATAATAAGATGCGCATGATGAGAATTGAGTTTTAAAGACTCGTTTATAAACCCAAACTGTGGTGGTTGATATTTTTGACCGATAGAGAATCGGTCGTCATTTGTATATAAAACAGTATCATATGAATCAACAATGAGTGCAGATTGTCCACTATTTTTCTTAATGTTTTTAAGTAGTGGTGTGCTTGACATATATATTTTAAGGATATAAGTATCGTCTTTAAAATCAATTCGATATTTTGATATTAAATACATCTTTGTTGTGTCTAATTGTTCATAATTGTTTGTGAAAGATTGTGAAGAACCTTTTAAATCGTAATACAATATCGCAGGTTGTTGATGGACTTGTTTTAATAGTTGGCGTTTCATCTTTGTGATATCAGTTGGATGTGATAAATCAACATGACGCCATTGTTTTTGTTGCTGCGTAACAAACGTATGAAAATGTTTGTCGATACGTTGTAATTCGGTTTGAGTTTGATAGGTATGCTGATGAATGGTGCGATGTTCGACCCATATATAAATAGCATAAAAGCTTATTAAACCAATAATCATCACCATAAATACTGGGAAAATCGTTGAGGCAAATAGCGAACGCCTTAATTGATGTCGGTACGGCTTATAGGTCTTCATTGAATCATCTCCAAAAATTGATGATGTGGAATATTGGATACACGTGATTGTGGGATTAGTGGAATATGATCCAAGTTTTCAATAGATGAGTGATTTGTTTCAGTCACGTCTTTACGTATTGATTTAGCATCAAATTCTTCTGCCAAACGTTGTTGTACAGAACGGCTTGTTAAATATTGTACTAACTTTTTACGTTTGGGATGAGGTTGTGCATTGTTAACTAAAGCAATACCATCTACATTTAACATCGTCCCCTCAGTAGGGTAAATGATTGAGATAGGGTATCCTTTTTGTTTCCACGTTCTAGCATCTTGTTCATAACTCAATCCAGCGTAATAAGCACCTTTAGCCACCTTTTCAATCACTTGAGAACTTTTAGATAACTGTACAGCATGGTGTTGAAATTGATGAACATCGCTTACTTGGTGACGCATATGATACATCGCACGCATATGTTGGTATCCTGTCGTCGTAGAATGAGGATTAGAATAAACGACACGCCCCTTTAGTGAAGACTGAAGTAAGTCTTTATATCCATGAATAGTCATATCACCTTGTAAATCTGTATTCACTACAATTACTGTTGGCATCAATAGAAAGCTCGTGACTAATGGGTTGTTAGAGCGATAATCCTCTATTTGTTTCAGTGTAGAACGATTATGGTAAGGAACAAAATCTTCTTGATGATCTATCATCTCTGATAACACGCCACCCACAAAGACATCCCCACGTTTAGAAAGTGCTTCTTTGTGAATATTAGATAGTAATACTTGAGTTGAGCCATGTTTGATTTCAACTTTCACATGTTCTCGCTTTTCAAAATCATTTAAAATCGGACGAATTAAATGTGATGGATAAGGAGAATAAACAATCAACGTACGTAAAGGATGAGGTGATTGTGAAGTCGATGTTGGAGCGCATGCTATCAGAAAAATGAGTAATAATAACAACGTATAAAGTTTAACTTTCATAATATCCCATCAATTCTATGTATTTTTATTACAACAATTTTACCAATAAATACGACATAAGTAATGTTAAATATTTTGCAATATTTGTAAGGGAGATGCAGGACTCATCAATATGTATTAAAAGTCTAGGATGACAAATTCTCATGAATTCATCGTCCTAGACTTATGTTTGGAATTGAGACAAGTATGAACTTAAGAAGACGTATTGTCTTGTATAAGATCTAAAATACTGTGATAGACACGTTGGTTATTATGATGATCTGTATAATCGAATATGCTTGATAGATTTTGATGCTCC
>OKEI01000300.1_pt1 | contig 9029 bp, 10 predicted proteins | sample 1613761 | NCBI WGS metagenome assembly OKEI01 (sample SAMN04436875, study PRJEB24849) | human gut metagenome | biome: human gut; feature: NICU; material: stool | host: Homo sapiens | place: USA: Saint Louis, MO | collected 2011-11-15
AATAGTTAATTTGAAGTTTAATTTCACAGTACATAATATTCATTTTTAAGTCGTTGAAATGTTTATGTAGTGCAGTCTTGATTCTTAGGGATAGCTTTTTTAAAGTGTTGAAAAAACAACTGCTTTCTATTTAAAATTTAAGCATATTACCCAGGGAATTATGTTATGATTAAACAATGAAATTATTTTAAGGTCATGTTAAAAAGCATTGTTTCGTTTTAACAATAAGACGAGTTAGACATTTGTTATGACGGTCGAAGATAGCAAATGAACAATTTATATGAACTAACTTGAAAATCTGATATTTAATTTAGGAGTGAAAAAAATGAGCGATCGTATAAGAGTAAGATATGCACCAAGTCCAACTGGTTATCTTCATATTGGTAATGCAAGAACAGCATTATTCAATTACTTGTATGCTAAACATTACAACGGAGATTTTGTGATTCGAATTGAAGATACTGATAAAAAACGTAATTTAGAAGATGGAGAAACATCACAATTTGATAATCTTAAATGGTTAGGATTAGATTGGGATGAGTCTGTAGATAAAGACAATGGCTACGGACCATATCGTCAATCTGAACGTCAACATATCTACCAACCATTAATAGATCAGTTACTAGCAGAAGATAAAGCATATAAATGCTATATGACAGAAGAAGAATTAGAAGCTGAACGTGAAGCGCAAATCGCTCGTGGTGAAATGCCTCGCTATGGTGGTCAACATGCGCATTTGACTGAAGAACAACGTCAACAATTTGAAGCAGAAGGACGCCAACCATCAATTCGTTTCCGAGTACCTCAAAACCAAACGTATTCATTTGATGATATGGTAAAAGGAAATATTTCATTTGATTCAAATGGTATTGGTGACTGGGTTATCGTAAAAAAAGATGGCATTCCAACGTACAATTTTGCAGTAGCTATAGATGATCATTACATGCAAATTTCAGATGTAATTCGTGGTGATGATCATATTTCAAACACGCCTAAACAAATTATGATTTATGAAGCATTTGGCTGGGAGCCACCTCGTTTTGGTCATATGTCATTAATTGTTAATGAAGAACGTAAAAAGTTAAGTAAACGTGATGGGCAAATTTTACAATTTATTGAGCAATATCGTGACTTAGGTTATTTACCTGAAGCGTTATTTAATTTTATTGCGTTATTAGGTTGGTCTCCTGAAGGTGAAGAAGAAATCTTTTCTAAAGAAGAATTTATCAAAATCTTTGATGAAAAGCGTTTGTCAAAATCACCAGCATTTTTCGATAAGCAAAAATTAGCATGGGTTAATAACCAATATATGAAACAAAAAGATACTGAAACAGTATTCCAATTAGCATTACCTCATTTAATTAAAGCAAATTTGATTCCTGAGGTGCCGTCAGAAGAGGATTTATCTTGGGGACGCAAATTAATTGCGCTTTATCAAAAAGAAATGAGTTATGCCGGTGAAATTGTACCTTTATCAGAAATGTTCTTTAAAGAAATGCCAGCTCTTGGTGAAGAAGAACAACAAGTGATTAATGGAGAGCAAGTACCAGAGTTAATGACGCACTTATTCAGTAAATTAGAAGCACTTGAACCATTTGAAGCGGCTGAAATTAAAAAGACAATTAAAGAAGTTCAAAAAGAAACAGGAATAAAAGGCAAGCAATTATTTATGCCTATTCGTGTTGCTGTAACAGGCCAAATGCATGGTCCTGAATTACCAAATACAATTGAAGTACTTGGTAAAGAAAAAGTGCTAAACCGTTTAAAACAATATAAGTAATGAAATAGACAAGATCAAGGTAGTATATACTTGAATTTTATAACGTAACCACATATGATAAAGTTGTATTAACAAATTACAACAATATGAATAAAGTATTTTATATAAAACGAAGGATTAGTAATTAAATTTATACGATGCAGAGAGTGTACGGTTGCTGTGAGTACAACGTAGAAATTAATGAATGCACCTTCGTAAAATGAATTAAATATATAATGAGAGTGATGAGCATTAAGTTGACTTAGTTTCCTTGATAATTTGGAAGCGCCCGCAATATTATTAATGTTATTCGCTAAATTCAGAGTGGAACCGTGCGGAAGCGCCTCTAACAATACAATTTGTATGTTAGTGGTGCTTTTTTGATATTTAATTTCGCAGGTACTTCAATTATGTATTTACGTAGTTCAATCATTGAGGAGGAAATGATCTTGTTAAAAAGAATGAGAGACGATATAAAAATGGTATTTGAGCAGGATCCAGCGGCACGTTCAACATTAGAAGTCATTACAACGTATGCAGGTTTACATGCAGTTTGGAGTCATTTGATTGCACATAAGTTATACAACCAAAAAAAATATGTTGCAGCACGCGCGATATCTCAAATTTCAAGATTTTTCACAGGTATAGAAATCCATCCAGGTGCTAAAATTGGAAAGCGTCTATTTATAGATCATGGTATGGGCGTTGTAATAGGAGAAACATGTACAATTGGTGATAATGTGACAATCTATCAAGGCGTGACACTTGGTGGGACAGGGAAAGAAAGAGGGAAAAGACACCCAGATATAGGAGACAATGTTTTAATAGCAGCGGGTGCGAAAGTTTTAGGAAATATTAAAATAAATTCAAATGTAAATATTGGTGCAAATTCAGTTGTTTTACAATCAGTTCCAAGCTATTCAACGGTTGTTGGTATACCAGGACATATTGTTAAGCAAGATGGTGTTCGAGTTGGAAAAACATTTGATCATCGCCATCTACCTGATCCAATTTATGAACAAATTAAGCATTTAGAACGACAACTTGAAAAGACTAGGAATGGAGAGATTCAAGATGATTACATTATATAATACGCTTACACGTCAAAAAGAAGTGTTCAAGCCTATAGAACCAGGAAAAGTAAAAATGTATGTATGTGGTCCTACTGTATATAACTACATTCATATTGGTAACGCAAGACCAGCAATTAATTATGACGTAGTGAGACGTTACTTTGAATACCAAGGATATAATGTAGAATATGTATCAAATTTTACAGACGTAGATGATAAATTAATTAAACGTTCTCAAGAATTAAATCAGTCTGTTCCCGAAATTGCAGAAAAATATATCGCAGCTTTTCATGAAGATGTTGGTGCGTTAAATGTTAGAAAAGCGACTTCAAATCCAAGGGTAATGGACCATATGGATGACATTATTCAATTTATTAAAGAGTTGGTGGATCAAGGTTATGCATATGAAAGTGGTGGCGATGTTTACTTTAGAACACGTAAATTTGAAGGTTATGGTAAATTAAGTCATCAATCCATAGATGACTTAAAAGTGGGTGCTCGTATAGATGCAGGAGAGCATAAAGAAGATGCACTTGATTTTACATTGTGGAAAAAAGCGAAGCCTGGCGAGATTAGTTGGGATAGCCCATTTGGTGAAGGTAGACCAGGATGGCATATAGAATGTTCTGTAATGGCATTTCATGAGCTAGGACCTACAATTGATATACATGCGGGTGGTTCAGATTTACAATTTCCACATCATGAAAATGAAATAGCACAATCAGAAGCACATAATCATGCGCCATTTGCTAATTATTGGATGCATAATGGTTTCATTAATATTGATAATGAAAAAATGAGTAAATCACTAGGCAACTTTATTTTAGTTCACGATATTATTAAAGAAGTTGATCCAGATGTACTAAGATTCTTTATGATTAGCGTACATTATAGAAGCCCAATTAACTATAATCTAGAATTGGTAGAATCAGCACGTAGTGGACTAGAGCGTATTCGCAATAGTTATCAATTAATTGAAGAGCGCGCACAAATTGCTACTAATATTGAAAATCAACAGACATATATTGATCAAATTGATGCGATTTTAAATCGTTTTGAAACAGTTATGAATGATGATTTTAATACAGCTAATGCAATTACAGCTTGGTATGATTTAGCAAAACTTGCGAATAAATATGTACTAGAGAACACAACATCAACAGAAGTAATTGATAAATTTAAAGCAGTTTATCAAATTTTCAGCGATGTTTTAGGTGTACCGTTAAAATCTAAAAATGCAGATGAATTATTGGATGAAGATGTTGAAAAATTAATCGAAGAGCGTAATGAAGCAAGGAAAAACAAAGATTTTGCACGAGCAGATGAAATTCGAGACATGCTGAAATCACAAAACATTATATTAGAAGACACACCTCAAGGGGTTAGATTTAAACGTGGATAATCAACAAGATAATCACATTAAATTATTGAATCCATTGACCTTAGCATATATGGGAGACGCAGTCTTAGATCAATATGTACGTACCTATATCGTTTTAAAGCTTAAAAGTAAGCCTAATAAACTACATCAAATGTCTAAAAAATATGTATCTGCCAAAAGTCAGGCGCAAACGTTAGAATATTTAATGGAGCAAGAATGGTTTACAGACGAAGAAATGGATATTTTGAAGCGAGGGCGTAACGCGAAAAGTCATACTAAAGCTAAAAACACTGATGTTCAAACATATCGTAAAAGTTCAGCGATAGAAGCAGTGATAGGTTTTCTTTATTTAGAAAAAAGAGAAGAACGATTAGAGGCATTATTAAATAAAATAATAACAATAGTAAACGAAAGGTAGTGACGATGTGGAAGATACGGTTATTGTTGGTAGGCATGCTGTTAGAGAAGCGATTATTACTGGGCATCCGATAAATAAGATATTGATTCAAGAAGGTATTAAAAAGCAACAAATTAATGAAATTTTAAAAAATGCAAAAGATCAAAAAATCATTGTTCAAACTGTACCAAAATCTAAATTAGATTTTTTAGCAAATGCACCACATCAGGGTGTTGCAGCGCTTATTGCACCATATGAATATGCTGACTTCGATCAATTTTTAAAACAGCAAAAAGAAAAAGAAGGTTTATCGACAGTACTTATATTAGACGGCTTAGAAGACCCGCATAACTTGGGATCAATTTTAAGAACAGCCGATGCAACGGGAGTTGATGGTGTTATTATTCCTAAACGTCGTTCAGTTACACTAACGCAAACAGTTGCAAAAGCCTCAACAGGTGCAATTGAACATGTACCAGTTATTCGAGTGACAAATTTAGCTAAAACTATCGATGAACTAAAAGATAATGGCTTTTGGGTAGCTGGCACTGAAGCTAATAATGCAACAGATTATAGAAATCTAGAAGCGGACATGTCATTGGCTATTGTAATTGGTAGCGAAGGACAGGGTATGAGTCGCCTAGTAAGTGATAAATGCGATTTTTATATTAAGATTCCAATGGTTGGACATGTAAACAGTTTGAATGCTTCGGTTGCAGCAAGTTTAATGATGTACGAAGTATTTCGAAAAAGACATGATGTTGGAGAAATATAATGAAAGAACGTTACTTAATCATTGATGGATACAATATGATAGGACAATCACCAACGCTAAGCGCCATTGCAAAAGAGAATTTAGAAGAAGCTAGAATGCAATTAATAGATGCAATTGCAAATTATAATGCAGTTATTTCAGATGAAATTATTTGTGTTTTCGATGCTTATGACCAATCGGGTGTTGAAAGAGAATACATGTATCATGGCGTTAAAACGATTTTTACCAAGGAAAAAGAAACAGCTGATAGTTTCATAGAACGTTATGTTTATGAACTTTATGACAAGCATACTAAGCATATTACAGTTGTAACAAGTGATATGAGTGAGCAACATGCTATCTTTGGATCAGGTGCATATAGAATATCATCTCGCGAAATGTGGAGAGATTTAAAAGAAAATGAAATTGATGTGAGTAAATCATTAGATGATATAAGTGAAAACAAGCCAAGAACTCGAATTCCGTTATCTTCTGAAATCCTTGCAGAATTTGAAAAAATACGAAGAGGACATCATAAGAAATGACATTTCCGTCATCTTGAAATTTTGAATGTAACAATATTAAACTAACCTTAAATTTTAGATAGAAGGGGTTAGTTTAATACTTGAAATACGATTTGACAACTCAAGACAGTACAATCAAACGTAACAATGCAATAAATGATAAAGACTTCGAAAAGTTAGTAATGGATCTACAACCATTAATTATTCGACGCATCAAAACATTTGGATTTAATCATTATGATTTAGAAGACTTATATCAAGAAATACTTATACGGATGTATAGGTCGGTCCAAACATTTGATTTTAGTGGAGAGCAGCCTTTCACAAATTATGTTCAATGTTTAATTACGTCTGTAAAGTATGATTATTTGAGAAAATATTTAGCTACAAATAAAAGAATGGATAATTTGATTAATGAATATAGAGTTACGTATCCATGTGCAATAAAGCGTTATGATGTTGAAAACAATTATTTGAATCAATTAGCAATTAAAGAGTTGATTCGTCAGTTTAAGTATTTGAGTGCATTTGAAAAAGATGTCATGTATTTAATGTGTGAACAATATAAGCCGAGAGAAATTGCTCAACTGATGCATGTAAAAGAGAAAGTGATTTATAATGCCATACAACGATGTAAAAATAAAATAAAACGTTATTTCAAAATGATTTGAAAAGCGCCTTAGGACGTGAATTGAATTAGAACGTTTTACTTACTGATGGTTTGACATTTGTTATAAATTTTATGTATAGTATACTGGTATTATAATGAATAAAGGTGAATTATTGTGAGAAAAATACCTTTAAATTGTGAAGCTTGTGGCAATAGAAATTATAATGTTCCTAAGCAAGAAGGTTCGGCAACAAGATTAACCTTAAAGAAATATTGTCCAAAATGTAACGCGCACACAATTCATAAAGAATCGAAATAAATACATTCGAAATAATACTTTGATAATATGTTCAAAGGATTTGGAGGTTGAGCAGATGGCTAAAAAAGAAAGTTTCTTTAAAGGCGTTAAGTCTGAAATGGAAAAAACAAGTTGGCCGACGAAAGAAGAGCTATTTAAATATACTGTAATTGTAGTTTCTACTGTTATATTCTTCTTAGTCTTTTTCTATGCCTTAGATTTAGGAATTACAGCATTGAAAAATTTATTATTTGGTTAGAGGAGTGAAGACATGTCTGAAGAAGTTGGCGCAAAGCGTTGGTATGCAGTGCATACATATTCTGGATATGAAAATAAAGTTAAAAAGAATTTAGAAAAAAGAGTAGAATCTATGAATATGACTGAACAAATCTTTAGAGTAGTCATACCGGAAGAAGAAGAAACTCAAGTAAAAGATGGCAAAGCTAAAACGACTGTTAAAAAAACATTCCCTGGATATGTTTTAGTGGAATTAATCATGACAGATGAATCATGGTATGTGGTAAGAAATACACCAGGTGTTACTGGTTTTGTAGGTTCTGCAGGTGCAGGGTCTAAGCCAAATCCATTGTTACCAGAAGAAGTTCGCTTCATCTTAAAACAAATGGGTCTTAAAGAAAAGACTATCGATGTTGAACTCGAAGTTGGCGAGCAAGTTCGTATTAAATCAGGTCCATTTGCGAATCAAGTTGGTGAAGTTCAAGAAATTGAAACAGATAAGTTTAAGCTAACAGTATTAGTAGATATGTTTGGCCGAGAAACACCAGTAGAAGTTGAATTCGATCAAATAGAAAAGCTTTAATTAACAATTAAAGTTATTAAACTAACCAAAAGATAAAAAAGAGTATTGATTTTTTAATTAGAAAAGTGTTAAAATTATGTGGTCGCGCTTTTAGAGCGCCCATTTCGTCACGAAATGTTAAGAGTGGGAGGGCAAAACTGAGCCCTGTGACCACATCACGATATCAAGGAGGTGCACATCGTGGCTAAAAAAGTAGAAAAAGTAGTTAAATTGCAAATTCCTGCAGGTAAAGCGAATCCAGCACCACCAGTTGGTCCAGCATTAGGTCAAGCAGGTGTGAACATCATGGGATTCTGTAAAGAGTTCAATGCACGTACTCAAGATCAAGCAGGTTTAATTATTCCGGTAGAAATCAGTGTTTATGAAGATCGTTCATTTACATTTATTACAAAAACTCCACCGGCTCCAGTATTACTTAAAAAAGCAGCTGGTATTGAAAAAGGTTCAGGCGAACCAAACAAAACTAAAGTTGCAACAGTTTCAAGCGATCAAGTGAAAGAAATCGCTGAACTTAAAATGGCAGACCTAAACGCCGCTGACGTTGAAGCAGCAATGCGCATGGTTGCAGGAACTGCACGAAGCATGGGTATCATCGTAGAATAATTTTTATTCCACACTTACTCAAAGAAGTAGCTTCTCAGTTCGTTTCATATTTAAAGATATGAAAGACGTGGGAGGTACAACCGTTATAACCACAATCAAGGAGGAAACAAAATGGCTAAAAAGAGCAAAAAAATGCAAGAAGCATTGAAAAAAGTTGATGCTACAAAAGCTTACTCAGTTGAAGAAGCAGTAGCTTTAGCAAAAGATACAAACATCGCGAAATTTGACGCAACAGTTGAAGTTGCTTACAAATTGAACGTTGACCCTAAAAAAGCAGACCAACAAATCCGTGGAGCAGTTGTGCTTCCAAACGGAACTGGTAAAACACAAACTGTTTTAGTATTCGCTAAAGGCGAAAAAGCTAAAGAAGCTGAAGCTGCTGGTGCAGATTTCGTAGGCGACGACGACATGGTTGCAAAAATCCAAGGTGGATGGTTCGACTTTGACGTAGTTGTTGCGACTCCTGACATGATGGCTACAGTTGGTAAATTAGGCCGTGTCTTAGGACCAAAAGGTTTAATGCCAAACCCTAAAACTGGTACTGTAACAATGGACGTTACAAAAGCTGTTGAAGAAGTTAAAGCTGGTAAAGTAACTTACCGCGTTGACAAAGCTGGTAACATCCACGTACCAATCGGTAAAGTTTCATTTGATAACGAAAAATTGGTTGAAAACTTCAACACAATTAACGACGTATTATTGAAAGCTAAACCATCAACTGCTAAAGGTCAATACATCAAAAACATTTCAGTAACAACAACATTTGGACCTGGAATCCACGTTGACCAAGCTTCTTTCTAATTTGAAAGA
>OKEI01000301.1_pt1 | contig 8995 bp, 8 predicted proteins | sample 1613761 | NCBI WGS metagenome assembly OKEI01 (sample SAMN04436875, study PRJEB24849) | human gut metagenome | biome: human gut; feature: NICU; material: stool | host: Homo sapiens | place: USA: Saint Louis, MO | collected 2011-11-15
CCTTGGAAGATAAAAGTGCCTGATATTCTTTAGTTTTTAAACACTGGTAACGTTCATTCATATACAGTCCCTTTTGAGGGGCTGATTCAGGTTCATCATCGCAGTCAACATTGGTTTCAAGGATTTTTACTTTCTATCTACTCTTTTTCATGATGTATTTTCGTTCAGGTGTTTCAACCATTTGAACGATTTCAAATCCTTCTTTTTGGTAAAGATTCTGAGCTGTTTGATTTGCCTCGAAGACATTTAGAGAGATGCTGTCTATATCTCTATTTTCAAAGACCAAACTAACAAATTTCCTTAAAGCCTGCCTACCTAAGCCTTGCCCCTGTTTCTGAGGATTGATAAAAAATCTTCCAATATGAAGATTACTGTCTTCTTGCCTGATTTTCTGGATAACCCCCACAAACTCTTGTCCTTCAAAGATTGAAAAGATTCCTTCCAAATCTTGCAAAACTTGAATTGTCAAGGGGAAAGGAATCATTGGTCCCATCCATTGTTCTTGAAAGGATTTGCCAAGGGAGTTGGACCATTGGCATACGAGCTGGGCATTTTCTATGCTCACATTTTCTTCAAAACGAATTGTCATCTTGACCTCACTATCTTGTCTATGTTTCTCCATTATACTACTTCTCCCATTTTTTACGAATAGATAAGTATGATTGATATTTATTTTTTTCTTGTCGGGAGCATTCTCGCTTCCTTTCTTGGTTTGGTTATTGACCGTTTCCCAGAGCAATCCATTATCAGCCCAGCCAGTCACTGCGATTCCTGTCAGGCTCGCTTGCGCCCCTTAGATTTGATTCCGATTCTCTCGCAGGTGCTCAATCGCTTTCGCTGTCGCTACTGCAAGGCTCCTTATCCCGTCTGGTATGCCCTTTTGGAACTAGGCTTAGGGCTCCTCTTTCTGGCTTGGTCTTGGGAATTGCTTTCCTTGAGTCAAGTCATCCTAATCACTGCTGGTTTGACCTTGGGCATCTACGACTTTCACCATCAGGAATACCCCTTACTGGTCTGGATGACTTTCCACCTAATCCTCATGGCTTCCTCTGGCTGGAATCTGGTCATGGTCTTCTTCCTTATACTTGGAATTGTGGCTCATTTTATCGATATCCGCATGGGTGCAGGGGATTTTCTCTTTTTAGCTTCTTGTTCTCTTATCTTTAGCGTAACCGAATTACTCATCTTGATTCAGTTTGCTTCTGCAACAGGAATTCTAGCCTTTCTCCTACAAAAGAAAAAGGAAAGACTTCCTTTTGTGCCTTTCCTCTTACTCGCTACTTGTGTGATTATTTTTGGTAAGCTACTGCTTGTTTGATAAAGTCCTGAATCGGCTCTCCTTGGTGGAGAGCTTTTACAATTTTCGAACCAACGATAACGCCATCTGATACCGCATTAAAGCGTTCTACATCGGCTTGGCTAGATACGCCAAAACCTGTCAAGACTGGAATGTCGGCCACTTGATGCAATTGTGCCAAGTGCTTGTCCAAATCTGCACGGTAATTGCCAGATTTCCCTGTCACCCCATTGATGGCAACGGCATAGACGAATCCTTCTGCCCCTTCAATCAACTCTTTCTGACGCTCAATCCCTGTCGTCAAACTAACTAGGGGAATCAAGGCGATGTCTGTGTCTGCCAAAAATGGTTCTACAAAGTTGGCATGCTCATGAGGCAGGTCTGGAATAATCAAGCCCTTAACCGCTGTATCTGCCAAATCTTTGACAAAGTTCTCCACACCGTACTGAAAGATGGGGTTGAAGTAAGTCATGATGACCAGCGGAACCTCTGTTTCAATTGTTTTCAATGTTTCAACCAAAGCCTGGGTAGAGGTCCCGTGGGCTAAACTGCGCAAACCAGCTTCTTCGATAACAGGTCCATCTGCAACAGGGTCTGAAAAGGGAATGCCCACTTCAATGGCAGAGACACCCAAATCTTCTAAAAAGTGGATTGTTTCAGCTAGACCATCCAAACCTTTCTCGTGGTCTCCAGCCATGATATAGGGAACAAAAATTCCTTTTCCAGCTGCTTTAATAGCGTTCAATTTTTCTGTTAGTGTCTTAGGCATGAGCTTCTCCCTTCTTTACTGCATCTGCTTCCAAGCGGTCCTTGACTTGAACCACATCCTTGTCCCCACGACCCGATAGGCAGACAATCATGGACTTGTCTGGTCCAAGTTCTTTGGCCAATTTCACCGCAAAGGCAATGGCATGGCTAGATTCCAAGGCAGGGATAATCCCTTCCACACGAGACAAGAGTTGGAATCCTTCCAAGGCTTCTTCGTCTGTCACAGGGACATAGCTGGCACGCTTGATATCGTGGTAGTGAGAATGTTCTGGACCGATACCAGGATAGTCCAAACCTGCTGAGATAGAGAAGGCTTCAAGAATTTGACCATGAGCATCTTGGAGCACATCCATGAGGGAACCGTGGAGGACACCCGGACGACCCTTGGTCAAGGTAGCTGCGTGGTGCTCTGTGTCTACACCAAGTCCAGCCGCTTCAGCCCCATACATAGCTACAGACTCATCTTCTACAAATGGATGGAAGAGACCGATGGCATTAGAACCACCACCAACACAGGCTACTAAGGCATCTGGCAGATCTTGACCTGTCAAGTCACGGTACTGTTGTTTAGCTTCTCTACCGATGACACTTTGGAAGTCACGAACAATTTCTGGGAAGGGATGAGGCCCCAAGGCAGAACCAAGGATATAGTGGGTATCATCGATATTAGCCACCCATGAACGAAGAGCTGCATTGACCGCATCTTTGAGCACGCGCGAACCATCTGTCACGGCCTCGACCTTGGCTCCCAAAAGCTCCATACGGAAGACATTAAGGGCTTGGCGTTTGACATCTTCCTCACCCATGTAGATGGTACATTCCATGTTAAAGAGGGCTGCAGCTGTTGCAGTTGCCACACCGTGCTGACCAGCACCTGTTTCAGCGATAATTTTATTTTTGCCCATACGTTTAGCCAGAAGAACTTGTCCCAAGGCATTGTTAATCTTGTGGGCCCCTGTATGGTTGAGGTCTTCCCGTTTGAGATAAATCTTGGCTCCGCCGATATGCTGGGTCAAGTTTTTTGCATAGTAAAGGGGTGTTTCACGCCCTACATACTGGCGCAAGAGTTGGTTTAATTCCTCTTGGAAACTGGGGTCTGCCTGACTTTCACGGTAGGCCTTCTCCAACTCTAAAACTGCTGTCATCAATGTTTCTGGGACGAAACGTCCGCCAAATCTTCCGTAAAATCCATCTTTATTTGGTTCTTGATATGCCATGCTTTACCTTCTCTATAAATCTTCTAATCTTTTCATGATCTTTTTGTCCATCTGTCTCCACTCCGCTTGATACATCCACTGCATAGGGAGTAAAGTGTTGAATTGCTTTTACTACATTATCTTCATTAAGCCCACCTGCGATAAAGAAAGACTGAGTTAGTCCAATCGTATCCAGTTGAGCCCAGTCAAAGGTCTGGCCACTCCCAGCCACAGGAGCATCAAAGAGGAGATAATCCGCCCGAGAATTGGGCACATGACCCTCTCCATCCACCTGCACAGCCTGAATACTGGCACAAGGCAAATTCTCAAATAAATCATCTGCCACCTGATTGTGAACTTGAACCAAGTCCAAACCAACTTTTTCAATCGCTTCTAGCAGTTCTGCCCGACTTGGTGAAACAAATACACCAACCTTTTTGACATCTGCAGGAATAAGCTTTGCCAGCTCAGCAGCCTGATCCAAAGTCACCTGTCTTTTACTAGGTGCAAAGACAAAACCGATATAGTCTGCTCCTGCTGATACGGCTGTTTCCACCGCTTCTTTGGTCGATAGTCCACAAATCTTAACCTTTGTCAATCTGCAACTCCTTGATTCTCTGGGCTACATCTTCTGCCTGCATGAGAGCTGTCCCTACCAAAATTCCGTTAAAGTATGGCGCTACTCGTTCCGCATCCTGCCCTGTGAAAATAGCAGATTCAGAAATGTAATAGCGTCCTTCCTTAAAGTGCTGGGACAAGTCTACACTGGTCTGCAAGTCAACTTCAAAGGTAGTCAAATTGCGGTTATTGACACCGATAATCTGGGCACCAAGTCTGTGAGCCACTTCTAGTTCAGCTAGATTGTGAGTCTCCACCAAGACTTCCAGACCAAGCTCTGTCGCATAGTCATACAGTTCCTTGAGGCGTTCTTCTGACAAGGCAGCCACAATGAGCAAGATGACTGTCGCACCTGCATTGCGAGCTCGGATGATTTGTTTTTCATCGATAATAAAGTCCTTGTTGAGCGTTGGAATCTGTACCTGACTGGAAATCTCCCGTAGATAATCCAAATGTCCTTTAAAGAAAACTTCATCTGTCAGAACAGAAATCATCACTGCTCCATTTGCTTCATAAGTCTGGGCCTGTTGCACAATATCCACATCTAGATTGATATCTCCCAGACTAGGGCTAGCTTTTTTGACTTCAGCGATTACCTGTAAACGGTCTTGGTGATTCTTCAAAAATTCTGCCAAACGATAGGTCTGGCGCAAGGGCTGGATTTCCTCCAGCTCCATCTGCTCCACCTCACGCGCCTTCTGCTCCAAAATTCGTGCTAAAAATTCCTGACTCATTTTTGGTACTCCTGTAACAGTCTGAGTTTTTCAAGGGCCTTGCCACTAGCAATCACTTGACGAGCCAAGGTAACTCCATCCTTGATACTAGCTACCTTACCATTAGCATAGAAACCAAGACCAGCATTTAAAACTGTAGTCTCCAAGAATGGACTTGGTTCATTTTTAAGAACGCTGAGCAAAATTTCTGCATTTTCCTGAGCATTGCCTCCACGAATGTCTTCGATAGCGTAGCCTTCCATTCCCAAATCCGCTGGAGTGAAGCTTGACAAGGTGATTTCGCCATTTTCCAGAAGAGCAATCTTGGTTGTTCCGTTCAATCCAGCTTCATCCAATCCTTCTGGTCCAGCAACAACGATGGCACGTTTGCGACCCATATTTTTCAAAACCTGAGCTGTACTTTCTAGCAGTTCTGGACGACTAATACCAAGAAGCTGTGTTTCCAAAGCCATTGGGTGAATCAGAGGACCAGTCAAGTTCATGATTGTTGGAATTCCTAGTTCCAAACGAGCTGGCATGATGTATTTCATGGCTGGATGCATATTTTTTGCAAAGAGAAAGACGATGCCAGTTTTATCAAAAACCTTACCTAGTTCAGCTGGTTTGAGATCCAGGTTGATTCCCAAGGCTTCGAGAACATCTGCAGAACCAGATTTAGAAGAAATCGAGCGGTTACCATGCTTGGCCATGTGAACACCGCCACCAGCCAAGACAAAGGCTGCAGTTGTGGAAATGTTAAAGCTGAAAGACTTGTCCCCACCTGTACCACAGTTGTCCATGGCATCATGAATCTCAGTTGGAATATGTTGGGCATGTCCTCTCATGACTTGGGCAATGGCTGTGCGTTCTTCAGGTGTTTCCCCCTTCATCTTAAGAGCCAAAAGGAGAGAAGCAATCTGCGCCTCCGTTACACGGCCAGTTACGATACGCTCAATGACATCCGTCATTTCCACACCTGATAAATTTTCAAATTTTGCTAGTTTTTCAATAATCTCTTTCATCCTAGTTTCCTCACTTTACAACCTTCTCGATAAAATTCCGAATAGAAGACAAGCCATCTGGCGTTCCGATACTTTCTGGATGGTACTGGAAGCCATAAATTGGAAGATTTTTGTGTTGAATTCCCATAATAGCTTGGTCATCAGTTGAACGAGCTGTCACTTCAAAGTCTTCTGGCATTTCTTCAATCAAAATACTGTGGTAACGCATGACCGCACGGCCGTCCTCGATGCCTTGATACAAAACAGATGGCGCTTCAAAGCTGATATTACTCTGTTTCCCATGCATGACTTTTGGAGCCAAACCTAACTTACCACCAAAGACTTCTGCAATGGCTTGGTGGCCCAAACAAATCCCTAAAATCGGCTTCTTGCCAGCAAAGTCACGAATCATGTCTTCCATCTTACCAGCATCAACTGGCCAACCTGGACCAGGAGAAAAAACCAGACCATCTGCTTTTTCAGCTTCTTCGTACAGCTTGGGATCATCATTTCTCAAGACTTGCACCTCTGCAAAATTCCCAATGTATTGGGCCAAGTTATAGGTAAAAGAATCATAGTTGTCAATCAATAAAATCATGGTCTTAGTTCTCCAATTCTAGTCATAGATTTAGCCTTGTTAATGGTTTCTTGGTATTCGTTTTGGGCGATGGAGTCGTAGACAATCCCTGCCCCAGCCTGCACATAAGCTGTTTGATTTTTGAGAATCATGGTTCGGATGGCAATGGCGAAATCCATATCACCCGTCGCAGACAAGTAGCCGATTGCTCCTGCGTATACGCCCCGTTTTTCCGTTTCCAGTTCATAGATGCGTCTCATAGCTCGAATTTTTGGTGCTCCAGAAACAGTTCCAGCAGGAAGTGTTGCTTTCAAGGCATCCATAGCAGTGAGTTCTGGAAGCAAACGTCCCTTGACCACACTGGTCAAATGCATAACATAACGGAAGAGCTCCACTTCCATATACTTGGTGACTTGGACACTGGCCGTTTCAGAGATGCGGCCAATATCATTACGACCCAAGTCTACTAACATCCGATGCTCTGCTGTTTCCTTCTCATCCGAAAGCAGGTCTGTCGCCAAAGCCTTGTCTTCTTCATCCGTAGCTCCTCTTGGTCGTGTCCCTGCAATTGGATTGGTTGTCACGATGCCATTTTTGACAGAAACCAAACTTTCTGGACTAGCTCCGATGATTTGATAATCCCCAAAGTCATAGAAATAAAGATAATTAGATGGATTGGTCACGCGAAGATTTCTGTAAAAGTCAAATGGATTTCCAGTAACTTCTGCTGAGAAGCGCTGACTGAGTACACATTGGAACATATCGCCATTACGAATCAAGTCGCGAGCGGTTTCTACCATTCCCTCAAACTTATGAGGAGCGATATGTGGTTTGAAGTCTAACGGAGATAGATCCAAGTCTTCAAATTCATTTGGAGCAGGAATGCGTAATTCCTCAAGCACTTGGTTCAAGGCTTCTTCCAAGTCTTCTTGGCTACGCTCACTATAAAGAGCATCCTCGATGACATGGATTTTTTCCTTCTTGTGGTCAAAGACCATGTAACTCTCATAGACGAAGAAATGCATGTCTGGCGTTCCAATTGTATCTTCAGGAATTTGACCAATTTCTTCATAAAGCGAAATCATATCGTAGCCAACAAATCCAATGGCTCCCCCACCAAAAGGTAGGTCTGAATGGTGCTGGCTCTTATGAGTCACTTCATAAAGGAAATCCAAGGGATCCCGATCAATCACTTGACCATTTTGATAAAGAACTCCATTTTCAAACTTAATCTCAAAAACTGGATTATAAGCTAGGATAGAAAAACGAGCGGTTTCCTTGTCTCTCGGAATACTCTCTAAGATAACCTTGTGTTGCCCCTTTAGACGCATATAAGCCAAAATTGGTGATAAGACATCTCCATGAATGATTCGTTCCATTGTAATTTCCCTTTCAGTCCTACTTCTAGTCCGTGGCGACTGTATGAAAAATCCCCACGCAAAATAACTTGCGTGAGGACGAAATTCGCGGTGCCACCTCAATTATAGGATTTCTCCTATCTCTCATTCCTGTCTCAGATACCTCCTTTAACAGGCTGTGCGATAAAGGGCACTCCCTTGAGAATTATGTTTTTTTCTCTCGTTTCAGATGGACCCAACCTTACAGCTTTCTCTGCTTGTTTCCAGCAACCACAAGCTCTCTGTGAGAGAAAAGACTGTAATTTTTCCATCTATTATTTTTTAGCTTCTAGGTAGTCCGCAATTGCAGCTACGTCCTTGTCTCCACGACCAGAGACATTGATGATGATAATGTCGTCTTTACTTAGTTTCGGTGCACGTTTAACTGCTTCTGCGATAGCGTGCGAACTTTCAATCGCTGGGATAATTCCTTCAGTCTTGCTGAGAAGGAGGAGAGCCTGAACAGCTTCTTCATCTGTCGCAGCCACATATTCCACGCGACCTGAATCTTTGAAGTAGGCGTGTTCTGGGCCAACCCCTGGATAGTCCAATCCAGCTGAGATAGAGTAAACTGGAGCCAGCTCTCCGTCTTCCTTAAAAACTGCATAAGTCTTCATGCCGTCGACAATTCCGATACTACCTTTTGTCATAGTAGCTGCGTGCTTGTCTGTATCAAGTCCGTGACCAGCAGCTTCAACCCCAACCAATTTGACTTCTTCATCAGCCACATACTGTGAAAAAGCACCGATGGCATTAGAGCCACCACCTACACAGGCAATAACGTAGTCTGGTAAACGACCTTCTTTTTCTAAGATTTGACAGCGAGATTCTTCACTGATGACCTTTTGGAACTCGTGGACAATGGTAGGATAAGGGTGAGGACCTACAGCAGATCCCAGAACATAGAAGGCTTCCAAATCATTCATCCATGCTCCAAAGGCTGCATCAACAGCATCTTTGAGGGTACGAGTCCCTGTTTCAACTGCGTGAACAGTTGCTCCCATCATCTCCATACGGAAAACATTGAGACGTTGACGCTCCACATCTTCTGCCCCCATGTAGACATCACAAGCCATACCAAACTTGGCTGCAGCTGCCGCCGTCGCAACCCCGTGCTGACCAGCTCCTGTTTCCGCAATCACTCGTTTTTTGCCCATGCGTTTAGCAAGAAGAATTTGTCCTAAAACGTTATTGAGTTTGTGAGAACCAAGATGGTTAAGGTCTTCGCGCTTGAGATAAATCTTAGCGCCACCTAAGTGCTCTGTCAAACTTTCTGCAAAATAGAGCGGTGTTTCGCGACCTGAATAGTCCTTTAAGTAATGGCGAAATTCTGCCAAAAATTCTGGATCATCCTTGTACTTGTCAAATGTCACTTCCAACTCATCCAACAAAGCTTGAGGCAAGAAGATCGGAAGAGCGGTTCAGCAG
>OKEI01000315.1_pt1 | contig 8626 bp, 6 predicted proteins | sample 1613761 | NCBI WGS metagenome assembly OKEI01 (sample SAMN04436875, study PRJEB24849) | human gut metagenome | biome: human gut; feature: NICU; material: stool | host: Homo sapiens | place: USA: Saint Louis, MO | collected 2011-11-15
AAATAGAACCAAAAAGATTCTACTAGATATATATATGTATCTTTTCCGACCAATCTGAAATCTTAAGTTTAAATTTTATATTTTTTTATACTTATTATAGTTTTTTGTCATCTCCTCTTGACTCTCGTTAATATAAGAAATAAAATAAAGGTGTTGATTTATGTAAACGCTATCAATATAACAATGCAATCAGGAGGTTTTGCAATGAAACATGAAAAACAACAGCGTTTTTCTATTCGTAAATACGCTGTAGGAGCAGCTTCTGTTCTAATTGGATTCGCCTTCCAAGCACAGACTGTTGCAGCCGATGGAGTTACTCCTACTACAGAAAACCAACCGACCATCCATACGGTTTCTAATTCCCCTCAATCATCCGAAAATCGGACTGAGGAAACACCTAAAGCAGAGCTTCAACCAGAAGCTCCAAAAACTGTAGAAACAGAAATTCCAGCTACTGATAAGGTAGTTAGTCGTCCAAAAACAGAAGAAAAACCACAAGAGGAAGTTAGTTCAACTCCTAGTGATAAAGCAGAAGTGGTAACTCCAACTTCTGCTGAAAAAGAAACTGCTAATAAAAAGGCAGAAGAAGCTAGCCCTAAGAAAGAGGCTGATTCTAAAGAGTCAAATACAGACAAGACTGACAAGGATAAACCAGCTGAAAAAGATGCTAAAAAAGATGCTAAAAAAGATGAAGCGAAAGCAGAGGCTGACAAACTGGCAACAGAGGCAGGAAAGGAACGTGCTACAACTGTAAATGAAAAACTAGCGAAAAAGAAAATTGTTTCTATTGATGCTGGACGTAAATATTTCTCACCAGAACAACTCAAGGAAATTATCGATAAAGCGAAACATTATGGCTACACTGATTTACACCTATTAGTTGGAAATGATGGACTCCGCTTCATGTTGGACGATATGAGCATCACATCTAACGGCAAGACCTATGCCAGTGACGATGTCAAACGTGCCATTGAAAAAGGTACAAATGATTATTACAACGATCCAAACGGCAATCACTTAACAGAAAGTCAAATGACAGATCTGATTAACTATGCCAAAGATAAAGGTATCGGTCTCATTCCAACAGTAAATAGTCCTGGTCACATGGATGCAATCCTCAATGCCATGAAAGAATTGGGAATCCAAAACCCTAACTTTAACTATTTTGGGAAGGAATCAGCCCGTACTGTCGATCTTGACAACGAACAAGCAGTCGCTTTTACAAAAGCCCTTATCGATAAATATGCTGCTTATTTCGCGAAAAAGACTGAAATCTTCAACATCGGACTGGATGAATATGCCAATGATGCAACAAACGCTAAAGGTTGGAGCGTTCTTCAAGCTGATAAATACTATCCAAACGAAGGCTACCCTGTAAAAGGCTATGAAAAATTTATTGCCTACGCCAATGACCTAGCTCGTATTGTAAAATCGCACGGTCTAAAACCAATGGCTTTCAATGATGGTATCTACTACAATAGTGATACTAGCTTCGGAACGTTTGACAAAGATATCATCGTTTCAATGTGGACTGGTGGTTGGGGAGGTTACGACGTCGCTTCTTCTAAACTTCTAGTAGAAAAAGGTCACCAAATCCTAAACACTAACGATGCTTGGTACTATGTTCTTGGGCGAAATGCAGATGGCCAAGGTTGGTACAACCTTGATCAAGGCTTAAACGGTATCAAGAACACTCCAATCACTTCAGTACCAAAATCCGACGGAGCAACTATTCCATTCATCGGTGGTATGGTAGCTGCGTGGGCCGACACTCCATCTGCACGTTATTCACCGTCACGCCTCTTCAAACTCATGCGTCAATTCGCAAATTCTAACGCTGAATACTTCGCAGCTGATTATGAGTCTGCAAAAAAAGCACTTAACGAGGTACCAAAAGACCTTAACCGTTATACTGCAGAAAGCGTCGCAGCGGTTAACGAAGCGGCAAAAGTCATCCGTTCACTTGATAGCAACCTCAGCCGTGCCCAACAAGACACGATTGACCAAGCAATTGCAAAACTTCAAGAAGCAGTCAGCAATTTGACCTTCACACCAGAAGCTCAAAAAGAAGAAGATGCTAAACGTGAGGTTGAAAAACTTGCCAAAAACAAGGTAATCTCAATCGATGCTGGACGCAAATACTTTACTCTTGACCAACTCAAACGCATCGTAGATAAGGCCAGTGAGCTCGGATATTCTGATGTTCATCTCCTTCTAGGAAATGACGGACTTCGCTTCCTACTCGATGATATGACCATTACTGCCAACGGAAAAACCTATGCTAGTGATGACGTTAAAAAAGCTATTATCGAAGGAACTAAAGCTTACTACGACGATCCAAACGGCACTGCACTAACACAGGCAGAAGTGACAGAGCTTGTTAAATACGCTAAGGAAAAAGGTATTGGTCTGATTCCAGCTATTAATAGCCCAGGGCATATGGATGCTATGCTGGTTGCCATGGAAAAACTTGGCATCGCGAATCCTCAAGCAAACTTTGATAAAGTTTCAAAAACCACGATGGACCTTGAAAATCAAGAAGCCCTTAACTTTACCAAAGCCCTTATCGGTAAGTATATGGATTACTTTGCTGATAAATCAAAGATTTTCAACTATGGTACTGACGAATACGCTAACGACGCGACTAATGCTCAAGGCTGGTACTACCTCAAATGGTATCAACTCTATGGAAAATTTGCCGAATATGCCAACACCCTCGCTGCTATGGCCAAAGAGAGAGGTCTTCAACCAATGGCCTTCAACGATGGCTTCTATTATGAGGACAAAGACGATGTTCAGTTTGACAAAGATGTCTTGATTTCTTACTGGTCTAAAGGCTGGTGGGGCTACAACCTCGCATCACCTCAATACCTAGCAAGTAAGGGTTATAAGTTCTTGAATACCAACGGTGACTGGTACTACATTCTCGGTCAAAAACCAGAAGATGGTGGTGGTTTCCTCAAGAAAGCTATTGAGAATACTGGAAAAACACCATTCAATCAACTAGCTTCTACCAAATATCCTGAAGTAGACCTTCCAACAGTCGGAAGTATGCTTGCTATCTGGGCAGATAGACCAAGCGCTGAGTACAAGGAAGAAGAAATCTTTGAACTTATGACTGCCTTTGCAGACCACAACAAAGACTACTTCCGTGCTAATTATAATGCTCTCCGCGAAGAATTAGCTAAAATTCCTGAAAACTTAGAAGGATATAGCACAGAAAGCCTAGCTGCACTCAAGGCAGCAAAAGATGGACTGAACCTTAACCTCAACCGCAGCAAACAAGCTGAACTAGACGCACTAGTAGGTAAGCTCAAAGCTGCTCTTCAAGGCCTCAAACCAGCTGCAACTCATTCAGGAAGCCTGGATGAAAATGAAGTGGCTGCCAATGTTGAAACCAGTCCAGAACTCATCACAAGAACTGAAGAAATTCCATTTGAAGTTATCAAGAAAGAAAATCCTAACCTCCCAGCTGGTCAGGAAAATATTATTACAGCAGGAGTCAAAGGTGAACGAACTCATTACATCTCTGTACTCACTGAAAATGGAAAAACAACAGAAACAGTCCTTGATAGCCAGGTAACCAAAGAAGTTGTAAACCAAGTGGTTGAAGTCGGCGCTCCTGTAACTCACAAGGGTGATGAAAGTGGTCTTGCACCAACTACTGAGGTAAAACCTAGACTAGATGTTCAAGAGGAAGAAATTCCATTTACCACAGTGACTCGTGAAAATCCACTCTTACTCAAAGGAAAAACACAAGTCATTACTAAGGGCGTTAATGGACATCGTAGCAACTTCTACTCTGTGAACACTTCTGCCGATGATAAGGAAGTGAAAACACTTGTAGATAGTCTTGTAACCAAAGAAGCAGTTACTCAAATTGTTGAAGTCGGAACTATGGTAACACATGTAGGTGATGAACATGATCTTGCTCCAGTTGCAGAAACAAAACCTAGACTGGATATCCAAGAAGAAGAAATTCCATTTACCACAGTGACTCGTGAAAATCCACTCTTGCTCAAAGGAAAAACACAAGTCATTACTAAGGGCGTCAATGGACATCGTAGCAACTTCTACTCTGTGAGCACTGTTGATGGCAAGGAAGTGAAAACTCTTGTAAATAGTGTCGTAGCACAGGAAGCCGTTACTCAAATAGTCGAAGTCGGAACTATGGTAACACATGTAGGCGATGAAAACGGACAAGCCTCTATTGCTGAAGAAAAACCAAAACTAGAAATCCCAAGCCAACCAGCTCCAGCAACTGCTCCTGCTGAGGAAAACAAAGCTCTTCCTCAAGGTCCAGCTCCTGTGGCAACAGAGAAAAAACTTCCTGAAACAGGAAGTCACGATTCTGCAGGACTAGTAGTCGCAGGACTCATGGCCTCACTAGCAGCCTATGGACTCACTAAAAGAAAAGAAGACTAAGTCTTTTCGATAAAAAATAAACAGCGAGATCAAAGCTCGCTGTTTATTTTTTAATTAATCACCCAGTCCAAGACGGTCAAAGATATCATCCACTCGTTTAGTGTAGTAAAGAGGATTAAAGATTTCGTCGATTTCTTCTTGCGTGAGGCGCGATGTTACTTCGGGATCTGCTTCAAGAAGTGGCTTGAAGTCTACTTGGTTATCCCACGATTGAGCTGTTTTTGGTTGCACCAAGTCATAGGCTTGCTCACGGGTCATGCCTTTTTCAATCAAGGTCAACATGGCACGTTGGCTGAAGATGAGACCGAAAGTTGAGTGCATGTTGCGAATCATGTTTTCTGGGAAGACGGTCAAGTTCTTGACGATATTTCCAAAACGGTTGAGCATGTAGTCAATTAAAATGGTCGTATCTGGTGTGATGATACGCTCAGCTGATGAGTGAGAGATGTCACGTTCGTGCCAGAGAGCGACGTTTTCATAAGCTGTAATCATATGACCACGGATAACACGCGCAAGACCCGTCATGTTCTCAGAACCGATTGGGTTGCGTTTATGAGGCATTGCTGAAGATCCTTTTTGACCTTTGGCAAAGAATTCTTCTACTTCGCGTTGCTCAGATTTTTGTAGACCACGAATTTCCGTTGCCATACGCTCGATAGAAGTTGCGATACTAGCAAGAACTGCAAAGTACTCAGCGTGAAGGTCACGAGGAAGCACCTGTGTAGAGATTTCTTGAGCACGGATACCCAACTTGTCGCAGACATATTGCTCAACAAATGGTGGGATGTTGGCAAAGTTACCAACCGCACCAGAGATTTTACCAGCTTCCACACCAGCAGCCGCATGCTCGAAACGCTCGATATTGCGCTTCATTTCGCTGTACCAAGTCGCCAATTTAAGACCAAAAGTTGTCGGCTCAGCGTGCACACCGTGGGTACGCCCCATCATGATGGTAAACTTGTGCTCCTTAGCCTTATCAGCGATGATGTTGGTGAAGTTTTCAAGGTCACGACGGATGATGTCGTTGGCCTGCTTGTAAAGATAGCCATAAGCAGTATCCACCACGTCAGTTGATGTCAAGCCGTAATGGACCCACTTGCGCTCTTCGCCAAGCGTTTCAGAAACCGCACGCGTGAAAGCCACCACATCGTGGCGAGTCTCTTGCTCAATCTCCAAAATACGGTCGATGTCAAAATCCGCCTTCTCGCGAATCAAAGCCACATCTTCCTTAGGGATTTCCCCCAACTCAGCCCATGCCTCGTCAGCCAAGATTTCCACCTCAAGCCAAGCACGGTATTTATTTTCTTCACTCCAAATGTTCGCCATCTCAGGGCGAGAGTAACGGTTGATCATGTTTATTTTTCTCCTTCATCAAAATTGTAAATCTTTGTTTTGGCAATTTCTACATCAACTTTAAAGTTTTTATCTGGGGTACAAATTTCTAATTGATTGTTTCCATCATTAATAGCATTATATAAATCAATACTTCCTTGGACTATCAATACTCCCTCAAGTGTTGATTTTGCTTCAATTCTATCTCCAATAGTAATAAAATTGTAGTCATCTTTCTTCAATCCTGTTACCGACATGGGGATTGCGGTCCCAAAACGCTGAAGATCTTGTAAATGACTATCCTCAGAAGCAAAATGAGCTAAACTTAAACCGCTCTCTCTAAACTTAAATCTATTTGCCATAGTAACTACAAAGTTTCCATTAATAATAACTCTGTTTAATGAAATCGGGGTATAACTCAGATTATCGATTTTTAGATATACTAATAGGTAAACCATAGGTATTTGAGACCATAGGCTTTGATCTTGCTCACGATCCAAATAAAGTTTATTAGGCAATGCACCCTCTGAAAGAGGGGTAGGTCTAAAAATTAATTGCGTTACTTTCAATTTTGTACTATTTCTTCTAAATGATAGAAAACTTACTGCTAGACTAATCCCAGAAAATAATAATGCAAGTGCTGAAATTCCAATTGTTATAAAATCTTTTATTTGGAAGTCCCAAATTGTATTACCGACAGCAGTTAATAATGTCGCCATTTTAATTTTCCTCCTAAAAATCCTCTTTCCCAATCGCCACAGAGGGATAATGTGCCAACTGGTTCAAGTCCGTATCTTGTGGTAAATCATAGATGGCAAGATAGTCATTCGGAAACTGTTTTGTCAATTCAGCCAATTTATCATAAACAGCTTGCTCGTCTGCTGACGCAAATACGACTTCAACGACGGCTTTTTCTTTGTCAGCTTGGACATAGGCATGAACAATGATTTTAATCATAGGCAACTCCTAAAAATCAATCCCTTTCCAGCAGTAGTTGACTGACTCCTCTTGCCGATGTTTCGTCTGCGACAAGCCTAGTCAACTTTGCAGGGGTAAGACAACGGACCTTATAACTGGGGTCCTGTCTTACTCCCCAAACTCCTCCACGCTATCCGGCATATCACTAAACAAAGTCACGTGTCCCATCTTGCGGTTGTGTTTCGCTTCTATTTTACCATACATGTGGAGATGGACGCTTGGATTTTCTGTGACATATTTTTCAGCGGTCTCGACATGCTGGCCGAGAACGTTGAGCATAACAGCTGGTGCATGCAGTTTAATGGCGGGCAATGGTGCTCCCAGAACTCCCAGAATATGAGTGTCAAACTGGGAGAAGTCACAGGCTTCGATTGAGTAGTGACCTGAATTGTGTGGACGTGGAGCAATCTCATTGACGATAATGTCGTCAGCTGTCGCAAACATTTCCACACAGAGCGTTCCAGACAAGTTGAGTTGCTCAGCGATTCTCACGGCCATGGCTTTTGCTTTTTCAGCTAGACTTTCTGAAATGCGGGCTGGCACGATGGTCTTAGACAGAATGTTGTTGCGGTGGATATTTTCCTGAACAGGGAAGACTGTCACATCCTTACCATTTCCTGACACGATGACAGAAATTTCAAGGTCAAAGTTGACAAATTCTTCCAAAACGCAGTCTGCTGAATCTACTAACGCATAGGCTTCTTCCAAATCTTCTGCTGAGCGAATGACCTTTTGTCCATGGCCATCATAACCACCAGTCGCAGTCTTGAGGACATAGTTTTTGGCCAGGTCAATATCTGCCAAGTCTTGGCTAGAAGTCACAATCTTGTATGGTGCCACAGTGACTTGAGCCTTGTTTGAGAGGAAGTCCTTTTCAAAGATGCGATTTTGGGAGATGCGAAGCAGGTCTGTCCCTTGTGGAAGTTGTCCATCTTTGATAACAACATCCAGACCGTCAGCATCGACATTCTCAAACTCATAAGTCAAGACATCGCAACGCTCCGCCAACTGACGGAGGGCATCCACATCGTTATAAGGTGCCACGATGATTTCCGCCACGCGAGAGGCTGGGCAATCAGCCGCAGGATCTAGCGCGATAACCTTGTGGCCCATGTAGATAGCAGAAATAGCCATCATTTGACCCAGCTGGCCGCCACCGATAATTCCGATTGTTTTAGATGAGCTCATTTGACGACTCCTCTGCGATTTTTCCTTGTTCTTCTGCGAAATCTGCCAAAGCTGTCGCGATGGCCTGATCCTCTACTGAAAGAAGACGGAGGGCGAAGAGAGCCGCATTTGTCGCACCAGCTTCACCGATAGCCATTGTCGCCACAGGCACACCGCCCGGCATCTGTACGATAGAGTAGAGCGAGTCCACGCCACTAAGAGCACGTGATTTGACAGGCACCCCGATGACAGGAAGAGTTGTTTTTGCTGCTACCATTCCTGGCAAGTGGGCTGCGCCACCCGCACCTGCAATAATGATCTTGATACCGCGACTCCGTGCTTCCTCGGCATGTTTGAACATGAGGTCAGGTGTGCGGTGGGCAGAGACAACTTTCTTTTCGTAGGCTACACCGAAGCGGTCTAGGACTTCTGCTGTTTTTTGCATGGTTGCCCAGTCGGACTTGGAACCCATGATGATGGAAATTACTGGTTTCATAGTTAATATCCTTTTCTTTCCTTTCTTTTTTCAATCACCTTAAGTTGTGAGGGACGGCAGCAACCACCAAAGGTGTTTCATGCCTAAATCGGAAGCCCAAGGTCTTCCAATTTCCCTGAACGATTGGATTATCATCCAATCGTTCTTTCACAACGGCAGTGATTGTTCTATATTAGTTCGCTAACGCTCGCAAATCAAACGACCATTATCGTATTTGGCGACTTCGTC
>OKEI01000346.1_pt1 | contig 8046 bp, 8 predicted proteins | sample 1613761 | NCBI WGS metagenome assembly OKEI01 (sample SAMN04436875, study PRJEB24849) | human gut metagenome | biome: human gut; feature: NICU; material: stool | host: Homo sapiens | place: USA: Saint Louis, MO | collected 2011-11-15
TTCTTGCCTGTTCAACTGTACTTTTCGCTTTTCCGTCACCCCTTGATAAAAGAAGGCAAGACTATCTTGGCAACAAAAGTGTCATCCTAGCTTGATTTACTGAATAAAATCCATTTCCTCTAGTGAAAATCGAAAAAACTTGTGTTATAATAAGAAAGATTAAAATGTGAAAAAAGGAGATTCCTAATGGGACGTAAATGGGCCAATATCGTAGCCAAGAAAAAGGCTAAAGATGGAGCTAACTCTAAAGTATATGCAAAATTTGGTGTAGAAATCTATGTAGCAGCTAAAAAAGGTGATCCAGATCCAGAATCAAACTCAGCCTTGAAATTCGTTATCGACCGTGCTAAACAAGCGCAAGTGCCAAAACACGTTATTGATAAAGCGATTGATAAAGCAAAAGGGAACACAGACGAAACCTTTACAGAAGGACGTTACGAAGGTTTTGGACCAAATGGTTCTATGCTGATTGTTGATACTTTGACTTCAAATGTCAACCGTACAGCGGCTAATGTCCGTGCAGCCTTTGGTAAAAACGGCGGAAACATGGGTGCTTCAGGTTCGGTTTCATACCTCTTCGATAACAAGGGTGTTATTGTATTTGCAGGTGAAGATGCGGATGCAGTCTTTGAGCAATTGCTAGAAGCAGATGTGGATGTGGATGATGTAGAAGCAGAAGAAGGTACAATCACAGTTTACACAGCTCCAACTGACCTTCACAAGGCTATCGTTGCCCTTCGTGAGTCAGGTGTCGAAGAATTCCAAGTTACTGAATTGGAAATGATTCCTCAGTCAGAAGTGGAATTGTCAGGGGATGACCTTGAAACTTTTGAAAAACTTTACAGCGTTCTTGAAGACGACGAAGACGTACAAAAGATCTACACAAACGTAGATGGATTCTAATAGAAAAACGAACAGTTTTAATAGCTGTTCGTTTTTTTGATATTTGAACTTAGACTCAGGTTTCAGAATCGTTTTGTTGCTTGCTTTTTTCTAGACCTAGACCGACTGCATGTTTTTGGACGAGCAAGAGCTGTCCATTGTCATCTTTTGCAAAAGTTAAGGTAACAGTCTTAGTCTTGTCTCCAATAGAGATATAGGTGATTTTTTTCGTATTGTAATCCCCAAGAGTGAAGTCAAAATCGGAATCTGGCTTTCCGTGTTTGTTGATAATATCCTCGTAGGTGGTAACACCTTTTCCTTTGTTGTCAGGGTCACCTTCGATTAAGGCGTCGAACTGTTCTTGGGTCCATGCGAAGGTATCGTCTGTCAAGCCGCTTTTTTCTTCGCGTTCCATTGAGGCACTCGTATCCATGTAGGAACGGTTAAACTCCTTGGCATACTCTTTGTAGACATCAGCGTATAGTGCCTGAGTCGTAAAGAAAAGTACAACAGAGGCAACTGCCAGGGCTGTTCCGATAATAGCCATTGTTTTCCGTTTTTTGAGGTTGACGATAAGGCCAATAATCCCCAAGATAAATGCGACGATGGCGATGAACAACGATAGATAGTTAATAAACGGGATCCAGGATCCTAAAAGTGCGATGGCTCCAAAAATGGTTGCTAAGATTCCTAAAACTCTTTCTTCTTCTGGTTTCATTTGAAAGTTTTCTCCCTTCATTGAGTGAATGGATTTCTATCCACAGTAGTTAGCGCTTATTATATAAAAGATATTGCCTAATGTCAATTTAAACTAAGATAGTTCTCATGAAAACTTTTTTCTTGACATCTTTTCTGAAAATGGTAAAATAGTTCTCATGAAAACTTATTTAGTTCCTAGGAGAACTAAATACAAGGGTTAGAAAGGAGCAATTATGGATAAACCGATGTTGGTCTTTAAGCGTTTTAGTCATCAGATTCATCTGATGGTACAAAGGGAAGCAAAACGTTGTGGTATTGAATTTATGGGTGGACCGCAAGGTCAGGTTGTACGTTTTTTGGATATCCGTGAGGAAAACCAAGACTTGGTCTTGATTAAAGATATTGAGAAGGAACTCAATATTAGCAAGTCTGTTGCTAGTAACTTGGTCAAGCGTATGGTGCAAAATGGTCTGGTAGAATTGGAGGCGAGTTCTAGCGATAAGCGGGCTAAGTTTGTTCGTCTGACGGAAAAATCGCGTTCTCAAATGCAAGAATTTAAGGCCTTTTTTAAACGCATAGACAAGCAGTTGTTGGCAGACGTAGATGAAGGCGAATTACTGATTTTTGAGAAAGTCCTCAATCAATTACAGGAAAATATCAAGAGAATAGGAGGAGATAATGAAGAAATTAGCAAAACGAATTAGTAGAAAAGAATGGGGGATGATTTTACTAGCCATTCTCTTTACCTGCTTTTCGGTTTATCTAGAGTTGGAAGTGCCGACCTATATCTCTAAAATCACGGATTTGCTGGGAACTCAGGCTACCAATTTGGATGAGTTATGGCAACCAGCAGGTATGATGGTGGGCATGTCCTTTCTAGCCTTCTTATCCGCAGTCGCAGTTGGATTTTTTGCATCCAGAGTGGCTGCTTCTTACACTAGTAGGCTGAGAAGTGATATTTTTAACCGAGTTTTAGACTACTCACAGACAGAGATTAAGAAATTCTCTATTCCCAGTCTCCTAACTCGTACCGCTAATGATATTACTCAAGTTCAGATGCTGATCACCATGGGCTTGCAAGTGGTTACGCGTGGTCCAATTATGGCTATCTGGGCTATCGGGAAGATTTTAGGTCATTCAGAATACTGGCTCTGGGCTGTACTTGTGGCAGTGATTGTCAACGTTTTGATGACGACCGTTTTGATGACACTAGCCTTTCCAAAACAGTCCTTGATTCAAAGTCTGACTGATAAACTGAACAGTATCACTCGCGAGAGTTTAACAGGTATTCGCGTTGTTCGTGCCTACAATGCTGAAAAGTACCAAGATGAAAAATTTGCAGCAGCAAATGATGAACTGACACGCTTGAATTTGTTTGTCAATCGTCTCATGGCCATTTTGAATCCCATCATGATGGGGATTTCAAGTGGTTTGAGTGTGGCGATTTACTGGATTGGTGCCTATGTGATTAACGATGCTGCTCCGACAGCGCGTCTGCCTCTCTTTAGTGACATGGTTGTTTTCATGTCTTATGCCATGCAGGTTGTTATGGGCTTCCTTCTCATGGGGGCGCTCTTCATCGTTCTTCCCCGAACTATGGTTTCTGCCAAGCGGATTAATCAGGTTCTAGATTTGCATTCTTCTATCCAAAATCCTGCTCAAGTGCAGTTGGCTGATGAAAATCTCAAAGGTCAGGTCGAATTTAAGGATGTGACTTTCCGCTATGCGGCAAATTCGGAGCCAGTTATCGAGCATGTTAGCTTTAGAGTAGAAGCTGGTCAAACAGTGGCCTTTATAGGGTCAACAGGTTCTGGTAAATCAACTCTGGTCAATCTGATTCCACGTTTCTACAACGTATCAGCAGGAGAAATTCTGGTGGACGGTGTCAATGTTCAAGACTATGCCTTAGAAGATTTGCGCAACAAGGTTGGTTATATTCCTCAGAAAGCGGTTCTCTTTTCAGGTGATGTCAAGGGCAATCTAGACTTTGGACAAAGTCAAGAAACACCGCTTAGTGAGCAGGCTATGTGGCAGGCTTTGGAATTGGCCCAGTCTAAGAACTTTATCGAAGACAAGGAAGCGGGCTTAGAGTCAGAAGTGGCCCAAGGAGGAACCAACTTCTCAGGTGGTCAAAGACAACGTCTGGCCATTGCTCGTGCCTTGGCTCGGAAGCCAGAAATCCTCATCTTTGATGACTCCTTCTCAGCCTTGGACTACAAGACAGACCGTGTCCTACGCCAAGAGCTAGCAGAGAAAACAAAATCTATGACCAAACTTATCGTTGCACAACGTATTTCAACAATTATGGATGCAGATTTGATTTTGGTCTTGGATCAAGGAAAAGTCGTGGGACAAGGCACCCACAAGGAACTTCTAGCTAATAATGAAGTTTACCAAGAAATTGCCTATTCACAACTATCGAAGGAGGAATTGGAACATGGAAAATAAGAAAATGTCTCTCTGGAAACAGAGTAAACCCTATCTTGCAGGTCTCCAGTTTGCCCTTCTGATCGCCTTTCTAGCAACAATCGTATCCAATATCATTACTGTTTATGGCCCAACCCGTATTAAGGAAATGACTAATATCATTGCCAGTGGTCTGGAAACAAGTGTGGATGTCGAGGCGGTTGCAGCTATTGGTGGTTTTTTGGCCGTGATTTATGTGATTGGACTCCTATCAAATTATTTACAGGCATTTCTGTTTACAACAGCTATTCAACGTTTTTCAGAGCGTTTGAGAAGAGCTATTTCAGAGAAAATCAATCGCCTTCCATTAGGATATTTTGATGGACATTCTCAAGGAGATACCTTGTCTCGTGTAACCAATGACGTTGACACTGCAGCTCAGTCTCTCAATCAAAGTCTAGGAACAGTTCTGTCATCTAGTTTACTGGTCGTGGCAGTCTTGGTGACCATGTTTGGTATGAATTGGATTTTAGCCTTGGTGACGGTTGTTTCAACTCTAATCGGTTTTGCTTTCGTGTCCGTTTTTATGGGCAAATCGCAGGGATTCTTTAAGAGTCAGCAACAGGATTTGGCGGCTGTCAATGGCTATGTGGAGGAAATGTACTCTGGCCATAATGTGGTGACCAGTTATAATGCTATCGAGAGTACCAAAGAAGAATTTGCGACCTTAAACCATCGTCTGTATGACAGTATCTGGAAATCTCAATTTATTTCAGGGATTATGATGCCGATTATGATGTTTATCGGGAACTTTAGCTATGCTTTAGTGATTATCGTTGGTGCAGCCTTGGCCTTGAATGGACACATCAGTATCGGGATTATCGTTGCCTTTATGGCCTATGTTCGTATCTTTTCTCAGCCTCTTTCGCAAATCGCCCAAGGTATTACGAGTCTTCAGCAGGCTAGTGCAGCCATGGGACGTGTCTTCGAATTCCTAGCTGAAGAGGAAATGGAGGATGAATCCCATAAAGAAAGACAATTGAGCGATATGAAAGGTCAAGTAGTCTTTGAACGAGTTTCCTTTGGTTACACACCAGAGAGAACTATCATCCATGACTTTTCTGCGATTGCTCATGCAGGTCAAAAGGTTGCCATTGTCGGACCGACCGGAGCTGGGAAGACAACCATTGTCAATCTTTTGATGAAGTTTTATGAGATTGATAAGGGAAGTATCCGCATCGATGGCGTGGATACCAAGGAGATGAAGCGTTCGGAAGTACATGATGCCTTTTCAATGGTCTTGCAGGATACTTGGCTCTTTGAAGGGACCATTCGCGACAATCTCATCTATAACCAAGAGGGTATTAGTGATGAGCGCGTGATCGAAGCCAGCAAGGCTGTAGGGATTCACCACTTTATCATGACACTACCAGATGGTTACGATACCGTCTTGGATGATACAGTGACCTTGTCTGTCGGACAAAAACAACTCTTGACTATTGCTCGTGCTTTACTGAAAGATGCACCACTCCTAATCCTAGATGAGGCGACTTCTTCTGTTGATACACGGACGGAAGAATTAATCCAGAAAGCCATGGACCGTTTGATGGAGGGAAGGACTTCCTTTGTCATCGCCCACCGCTTGTCTACTATCCGAAATGCTGACTTGATTCTTGTCATGAAAGATGGCAATATCATTGAGCAAGGCAATCATGATGAGTTGATGGCACAAGGAGGCTTCTACGCTGACCTCTACAACAGTCAATTTACAGAAGATGAAGCAGAAGAATAAACCCAAAGAAGGCTTGACGGCCTTCTTTTTCTGCACTATACTAGAAGACAAGTGCTTCCCTGTAAGCAAAATTTGAGTAAGTGATGAGAAAATATATGAAAAATTATCAAGAATGGTATGACCACATCGCTGGTAAGATTGAAAACAATCCTTTCTTTCTGAGATTGCTAAGAACTTTCAATCGGTTCATGACAGTAGTTATGCCTATGATTTATCTAACCTTGTTAGCAACCACCTATCTCCAAGAAGGACTTGGGAAACAGGTCTGGATGTATGTGTTTATCCCTGCATCAGGTTTTGTAATTTTGTCTCTTTTCCGTAAGAAAATCAATGCTCCTAGGCCTTATGAAGTTTGGGAAATTGTACCTCTACTAGACAGAGATAGTCCTGGTCAGTCTATGCCTAGTCGTCATGTCTTTTCAGCAACCATTATCTCCATGGCTTGCTTACATGCTAGTTTATCTGCAGGGGTTATCTTATTGGTCTTGTCAGCCCTCCTCGGTCTAGTGAGAGTCTCAGGTGGCGTCCATTATCCCAAGGATGTCTTGATTGGTTATGCTTGCGGACTTGTGTGGGGTGTGATTTTCTTTCTATTTTGATTTGTAAGTTAAGATGGTCCTACAACCACTTACGTGCCTAAAGTAACCACTTGCTTTTTTGCTCTTGTTTTCTTATTTTAGCTTTGATATAGTAGAGTCAGAAAGGAGATGGAATGAAGTTACGAATCGAAATTGACAGCAATTTAGAGGAAACTGAAATTATCATCAAGGCAGCGGCTTTGACAGATGAGATTGCGGATTTGCAGCGTCTCTTGCAAGAGTCCAAGTCTCCTAGGTTGATTTTTTACAGGGGGACGGGTGAATATTATCTGGATTTGTCGGAAATTCTATTCTTTGAGACAGAAGGGAGCAAGATTTATGCCCATACCCAGAAAGATGCCTACGAAGTTCGGCTTAAACTCTATGAGTTAGAGGCTATCCTTCCTCGTTATTTTAGTCGGGTATCCAAGTCAACTATCGCTAATATTCGGCAAATCTATTCGGTGGACAAGTCCTTTTCAGGAACGGGCACCATTTCCTTTTATCAGACCCACAAGGAGGTTCATGTGTCACGGCATTACCAATCCCTCCTAAAAGAAAATCTAAGAAACATGAGGTAATAAGATGAAAAAGAAAGCATTTGGTATTGTGTTGCTCATTTTGGCAGCTTTAGTGTTATTGCAGGGGAATTTTGGAATCCCTTCATTCGGTGGGCAAATTTGGCCCTTGCTCGGTATTGCATTTTTTGTCTATCAATCAGTTGGAGCTTTGTTGCGTCGCCACTTAACTTCAGCCTCTTTTACAGCTCTAGTGGCCTTAATGATTGCTAACCACTTTTATGGCATTTTACCAATTCCAAATCAGACACTAATCTGGGCAGGAGTTCTAATTGTTCTCGGAGTAAACATGCTGACTCATTCTAACAGAACTTGGAATGGGAAAAAATGGTGGTATGATGGTGAAAAGACCATTCTAACAGATAAGGAAGTTGCTTTTGGAAGTGGGACTTTCTACAAGCAAGAGCAAGAATTGGTAGAGGATCAAGTAGAAGTTGGTTTTGGGAATGCCAAAATCTATTATGACAATGCAGAGATGTTAGGAGATAGCGCAACCTTGAAGATAGAAGTCGGATTTGGGAATGCAGTTATCTATGTTCCTCAACATTGGGGAGTTGATTTAAAGGTAGAAACTTTCTGTGGCGTAGCCAAGGCAGATACTCCTCTAGCCCCAACCAGCAAAACCTTGATTATTCGTGGAGATGTGGCTTTTGGGAAATTAGGAGTTGTTTATGTTAAATAAAAAAATCTTCCAATCCCCTTGCCAAAACAGAGAAAGTGTGATAACATAGTACAGTATGTGGTGCTAGCACATCCGCTATATTAGATCTAATAGGAGGAAAACACAATGGCTAAAGTATGTTACTTTACAGGTCGTAAGACTGTATCAGGAAACAACCGTTCACACGCGATGAACCAAACAAAACGTGCCGTAAAACCAAACCTTCAAAAAGTTACTGTTCTTATCGATGGTAAACCTAAAAAAGTTTGGGCTTCAGCTCGTGCTTTGAAATCAGGTAAAGTTGAACGCGTTTAATAATAAAAGTAAGGAGACCTTAGGGTCTTTTTTCTTTTGTTGTGGGTATAAAATCATTTGAAAAACTGAGTAAATATCCGCTGATACAGTATTCTGCTTTTACACTTGGGCTGAAATATGATAAAATAGAGTATC
>OKEI01000351.1_pt1 | contig 7884 bp, 2 predicted proteins | sample 1613761 | NCBI WGS metagenome assembly OKEI01 (sample SAMN04436875, study PRJEB24849) | human gut metagenome | biome: human gut; feature: NICU; material: stool | host: Homo sapiens | place: USA: Saint Louis, MO | collected 2011-11-15
GGCAATCCAATATCCATGAGGACCAGATGAGGTTCCGACTGAACAAATAGACTCAAAACTTCCATAAAGTCTTCTACCAGTACCACTTCAAATCCCCATTCAGAGAGCATTTTCCCGACTTGTTGACGAATAACCTGATCATCTTCTACTAATAAAATCTTGTGCATGCGCTCCTCCTTTTCTATTATTATAACAGATTTTTCAATGCTAGAAGGTCTGAAACTGAATTTGAAAGAGCTTGTTTTTAGCCAACAAAGGAAGACAACCCTACTAGCTAATTTGAGAGAAATTTGATAAGATAAATCAAAAGAAAGGGGCTCTTATGACCAATATTTTTGACTATCTGAAAGATATCGCATATGATTCTTATTACGACCTTCCTTTAAATGAATTAGACATTCTAGCCTTAACAGAAATCACCTATCTATCCTTTGATAATCTGGTCTCCACAAGTCCTCAGCGACTTTTAGACCTGGCATCTCATGTTCCAAGGGAGCCTAACATGTTGACCAGTAAAAATCGCCTCCAGCTATTGGATGAGCTATCTCAACACAAGCGCTTCAAAAATTGCAAACTCTCCCATTTTATCAACGAAATTGACCCTGAGCTGCAAAAGCAATTTGCGGCTATGACCTACCGCCTCACTCTCGATACCTATCTGATTGTCTTTCGTGGGACAGATGACAGTATCATTGGCTGGAAGGAAGATTTCCACCTAACCTATATGAAGGAAATTCCTGCTCAAAAGCACGCTCTCCGCTATTTAAAGAACTTTTTTGCCCACCATCCTAAGCAAAAGGTCATTCTGGCTGGGCATTCCAAGGGAGGCAATCTAGCCATCTATGCTGCTAGTCAAATTGAGAAAAACTTGCAAAATCAAATCACAGCAGTTTATACCTTTGATGCACCTGGTCTCCACAAAGAACTGACACAAAGCGAGGGCTATCAAAGGATAATGGATAGAAGCAAGGTCTTCATCCCACAAGGGTCCATTATCGGTATGATGATGGAAATCCCTAACCACCAAATCATCGTGCACAGTACTGCCTTAGGTGGTATCGCCCAGCACGATACCTTTAGTTGGCAGATTGAGGACAAGCACTTCGTCCAACTGGATAAAATCAACAGTGATAGTCAACAAGTTGACACAACCTTCAAAGAATGGGTGGCAACAGTCCCTGACGAGGAGCTTCAGCTCTACTTCGACCTCTTCTTTGGCACCATTCTAGATGCTGGGATTAGCTCCATCAATGACCTGTCATCCTTAAAGGCGCTTGAACACATTCATCATCTCTTTGTCCAAGCTCAATCCCTCACTCCAGAAGAAAGGGAAACCATGGGACGCCTTACCCAATTATTGATTGATACCCGTTACCAAGCATGGAAAAATAGATAATCCACATAAAAAACCCAACTAATCACTTGATTAGTTGGGTTTTCATTTATGAAATTGAATTCCTTTGTTTAATCTTTAATGATTAAAACATTAGTCTTCTTTTTTCTTGCGTGCCACAAGACCAAATCCGCTCAATACTCCAAGAAGTCCAAGAGCTGCTAGGCTTGAGTGATCTTCTGTACCAGTATTAGGCAATTCCTTAGCCGGTTTAGCTGGAGCTGGTTTTGATGGTTTCGCAGGTTCTGGTTTCACAGAAGGAATGATTTTTTCATAAACATGAACTGTGTCACCATTTGGAAGTTTCTTAGTCTCTACGAAGCGGTAGCCTGGGATATTTTTCTTAGGTTGTTCACCGTCTTCTGTTGGATAGTTTGGAATTTCATTTCCATCTTTATCCTTGAATGATGTCTTAACTTTCTCATAAACGTGTTCTACATCGCCATTTGGAAGTTTCTTAGTCTCTACGAAGCGGTAACCTGGAATATCTTTCTTAGGTTGTTCGCCATCTTCACTTGGATTTCCTGGAATTTCGTTTCCTTCTTTATCCTTGAATGATGTCTTAACTTTTTCGTAGATGTGTTTTGTATTTCCTTTTTCGTCTACTTCAGTTTTAACAATCTTGTATCCTGGGATATCTTTAGTTGGTTTAGTTCCATCTTCTGTTGGTGAAAGTGGGTTGCCATCTTTATCAACGAATGAAGTATCAGGACGAACTGTTGGAGTGTAAGTAGCTGTTACTGGTGTACCATTCTTATCTACACGTTTAACGGTTACGCCTGTTGCTTTACCTACGAAGTCAGGTTCTGGGGTGAAGGTTACTTTACCGTTTTCATCGATTGTGTATGTTCCTTCACCTGGTACTTTCTTCTCAGTTGTGCCATCGTCAAATGTTGGTTTAACAGTTTCATCGATTTCAACTGGAACTTCCTTACCATTGATTGTAACTTTTCCACCTTCAAATGTTGGTGTGCCTTCTTGAGGTTGTCCTTTAGGACCTTCTGATTCAGAATCTTTTGAAGTTGGTGTTACTGGAACGACTACAGGGGTGTACTTAGCTGTGATTGGTGTGCCGTTCTTATCTACACGTTTAACAGTTACACCTGTTGCTTGACCAGTGAATGTTTTCTCTGGGGTGAAGGTTACTTTACCGTTCTCGTCGATTGTGTATGTTCCTTCGCCTGGTACTTTCTTCTCAGTTGTGCCATCTTCGAATGTTGGCTTAACAGTTTCGTCGATTTCTACAGTTTTTTCTTCACCATTTACAGTAACTTTTCCACCTTTAAATGTTGGTGTTCCTTCTTGAGTAGCACCTTGAACATTTGTAGTGATGACATCTGAACTTGTTGGTGTTGCTGGTTTCACAACTGGTGTGTAAGTAGCTTTAACTGGCGTGCCGTTCTTATCTTCGCGTTGAACTGTGACACCTGTTCCTTTACCTGTGAAGTTCTTTTCTGGGGTGAATGTAACTGTTCCATCTGGAGCTACTGTGTATGTTCCTTCACCTTCGATAGTTACTGAATCAACTGGATTTCCTGTTTTTGGATCTACCAATTTAGCTGGTTTATCTTCATTGATTTCAACAGTTTTCTCTTTACCATCGATTGTTACTGTTCCACCCTTGAATTCAGGTTTACCTGTTTGAGTTGAACCTTGAATATTTTCAGTTACAGCATCTGTTCCTGTTGGTGTTACTGGTTTAACTTCCGGTGTGTATGTAGCTTTAGCTGGTGTGCCGTTCTTATCTTGACGAACTACCTCAACACCTTTGGCTACTCCTGTAAATTGTGGTTCTGGCTTGAATGTTACTGTTCCATCTGGAGCTACTGTGTATGTTCCTTCACCTTCTACAGTGACTGAATCAACTTGTTCTCCAGTTTTTGGATCTACCAATTTAGCTGGTACTGTATCGTCGATTTCAACAGTTTTCTCTTCACCGTTAACCATAGCTGTTCCACCTTGGAATACTGGTTTGCCTGTTTGAGTTGCACCTTGAACATCTACAGTTTTAGCTGGTTCTGCTGTTGGTGTTACAGGTACGATAGATGGAGTATAAGTTGTAGAAACTTTTGTTCCATTTGCGTCCTCTGCTTGAACATCAGCAGGTGTAACATTACCTGTGTAAGATTTATCTGTTGGTGTGAAGGTTACTTCACCTGTTGCTGGATCAATTGAGTAAGTACCTACTGGAGTTACTCCGTCCTCAGCATATGCTGGAGTTGTTTGACCAGCTGGAACTTCATTTCCTTCTTTATCAAGAAGCTTGTAAGAGTTCTCTTTGATTGGAGCAATAGTGTTTCCAGGAGCGAATGTTGGAGTTCCTTTTTGAGTTTCACCTTGGATCGCTTCTGATGTAGCTGGTTCTGCTGTTGGAACTACCGGAGTAATCTTCGGAGTGTAAGTTGTTTCTACAGCTGTACCATTCTTATCTTTAGCTTGAACGCGTACTGGTTGTACTTCACCTGAATATGTCTTATCTGTTGGTTCGAATACTGCAACAGCTTTTCCATCTACAGTTTTAAGAGTGTACTTACCAATTACGTTTCCTTCTGGATCTTTAGCAAGTACTTCAGTAGCTGGTTGTCCATCTTCACCTAGAAGTGTGTAAGTAGATGGATCGATTTCTACAGTTTTTTCTTCTCCAGCAATTGTAGTTTTTCCTGCTTCAAATGAAACTGGACTTTCTTGAGTTTTACCTTGAACATCTTCAGTTGTAGCTGGTGTTGCTGTTGGTGTTACTCCTACGATGTTTGGAGTGTAAGTTGTAGAAACTTTTGTTCCATTCTTATCTTCAGCTTGAACTTTAGCTGGTTGTACTGGTCCTGTGTAAGATTTGTCTGTTGGTGTGAAGGTTACTACACCTGTTGTTGGATCTACAGTGTATTCCCCAACTTTTTTACCACTTGGGTCTAGAGCATCTACTGGTCCATTTGCTTCTGTTCCATCTGGATTTAATAATTTTACAGAACCCTCTTTAATAGGTACTTCTGTATTTCCTTCTGTAAATGTTGGTTTACCTGTTTGAGTTTCACCTTGTACTCCTGTTGAAGTTGCTGGAGCTGCTGTTGGTTTAACAGGTGTTACAGTTGGAGTGTATTTTGCAGTAGCTGTTGCTGTTACAGGTTGACCATTTTTGTCTTGACCTACTGGTGCTGTTAATGATACATCAATACCTTTAGCAGTTCCTGTAAATTGTGGTTCTGGAGTAAATGTTACCGCTCCAGTTGTTGGATCGATTGTATAAGTTCCTTCACCTTTTACAGTTACAGTTGTTTCATCAGTTGGTTTTCCAGTTGCTGGATCTACTAACTTAGCTGGATATTGTGCACTTGGTGTTACTGCATCTGGCGCAGTTCCATCACCATCTTTATCTACGTCAATTGAGAATTTAGGTGTTTTCGTTTGTGGTTTACCTTGGATATCTGTTGATTCTTCAGGTGTTCCAACGATTTGTTTTGGAGTTACAGTTGGAATGTAACGACCATCCATAGATCCTTTAGTTGCTAAGCCAGTTAATTGAACTTGTTCACTTACTAATTCTAGTTGGTCTTTAGCTTCACCTGTACCACCGACGATTTGGCGACCTTCATTACCCCAACCAGTAGTGTTACCATTGATATCTGTACGACGAATCGTAATACCATCTGCTGTACCTACAAAGTTTGCTTCTGGGATAAATTCTACATCTACATTTGCACCGTTATCAGTAATCTTGTATTTACCTTGCCCTGGTACAACGTAGTATCCATCAACTAGGTCAGCATCTGTTACTAATGTACCATCTGGTTTAACGATTTGTGACTTGACAGTTGTATCAATAGCATTGTCTTTATCAAAATCATAGTTCTTTTGACCGTATGCGCTGAATGCTACAGTAGATGTTTGAGTTGCACCTTGTACATCTGTTGTTTCTCTCTTAGTTCCACGTGGTGGAATTGTTTGTTGGATTTGGAAATCTTCTACTTCACCTGAGTAGGCAATACCAGTAGGGGCCTTGACATCGGCTTTATCTAAAGCAATACGAAGACGTGTAGCTAATTTTGACACACTAGTATCCACGTTTTGAACTGTGGTCGTCCAAGTAAGGGTAACCTTACCATCAGCAGTCACTTCTGTCACACCAGCGGCTTCATCTTCATCGAATTTACCATTGTTGTTAAAGTCAATCCAACCGTTAACGTAAGCTTTAGCTTCTCCGTCTAGGTGGGCATCGAAAGTCATTGAGTAAGTTCCATCGTTAACTTTTTTCAACTTATAGTTGTCATTTGGAGCAACATCATCACCCATCAATTGACGAGCGCCTTCATCCGCAGCACCGATACCATTAACATCATCGTAGATAAAGGCACTTGCACCTTTAATTGGAGTTGTACGAACGTCAACGTCAGCCGGTACAGAACCTAGATATGGTTGGTGTTGTCCATCAGATTTAGAAATAGAGTGGGCTACACGTCCGTATGATGCAGGAGCATCCCCTTCGTCTAGAACCATAAATCCAAGCATAGATCCTTGTTGCCCATTAGACATAATATACATACCAATATTTTTGGCATTACGCGTCATTACTAATGGAGTAGAGAAACCTGAATCACGGTGAGTTGAGACCGGTCCGAAAACTTGTGTCCCTAATCCATCCGCATGAATCGTTCCATCTTTTGCTGTTGTAGTAATGACAGTATCTGTGGTAATTGTTTTATTAAAGAATCCTGCACCTTTATCTGCTAAGAATGGAGCGAAAGCTGGTTTACCAGTACCTTCAAGAGTATAAGAAATCCCAAATTGGCCATCTGGTCTATTATTATTAGGAATTGCCTCAGGTACTGTTCTAGCATAATATCTTTCCCCAATGTATGAACGAACCGTTTCTTTACCTGGTACATTAGAGTTTGACAACTCAGTTACTAACTCAAAACCATCACCATCTGTTTTATAGATTTCAACTTCAGATGAACCAGCTTCTTCCCCTGTTAAGAATACAACGTTGGCTGGTACTTCTGTTCCATTTAATGTAGCTTTAACTGAGAATTCTACCCCTACGTTAGCTCCATCTACTACAGATTGAATAACCGTGCTACCTTTAGTATCCATCCCGTTTGTTTTTGCAACAGAGTAACTTCCTTGTTTTACTACTTTTAATTCAGCCGGTGTATTGTCTTTGTAGACGTTTTGCGCGTTAGCGTCATATCCTGCTCCACCACGTTTTTTGTACTCATCTGTTGAGTTAAATGGTGCTAATTTAGTAACTGTTAACGACACAACATAGCCTGGAGAAATTTCTTGTGTAAATTTAGTACCTACTTTAAGCTTACCACCATCACCAAGATTTTCAATTTTTGCTTTTGGATTTGCAATATCAAACCACTTGATTTGTTTTGTCAGACGTTCTGTGTTTTTATCTGCGTATTTCTTCCAGTGATTTGCTTGTTCTTCTTCTGAAAGTGGTGGAGTTGTAACCGTATCAGCAATGTCTGCTAAGACTGCTGAAAACTTACCATCACGACCAATACCTGCATTTTTCAACTCGTTGTAAACTGCAAGGATTGACTCATTCAAGCGTGCAAGTTGTGCATCCACTTGCTCTTTGGTCACGCTCTTTTCAGCTAAAAGAGATTTTGTTTCAGCAAGAACTGCTTGGTTTTTAGCTACTGCCGCTTCAACAGCCGCTTTGTTTTCTTCCTTTACTTCCTTTTTAGAAAGTTCAGCAGTTGCTAATTTATTAGTCACTTCTGCTTCAGATGAAGCTTTGTCAAGTGCTGTTTTAGCTTCTGAAAGAGATTTTTCTGCTGGAGTAGCTTTCTTTTCAGCTTCAGCTTTAGCAGCTGCTTTTTCAGCTTCTAATTTTTTCTGTTGACCCATAGCATCTGATTCAGCTACGGCTTGACCCAATGCTGAAAGTTTGTCAGCTAAAGTATTCACATCCAATTGGCTTGCTTCTGGATTTGAAAGTGTTGCTTTAGCTGCAGCTAAAACTTCCTTAGCTGAGTTTACTACAGACGCATCTGCATTTTTAGCAGATGCTAATTTCATTTCTAAAGTAGCAACATTCGCTTCAAGAGCTGCTTTATTTGCTTTCTTAGCTTCCTGTACTTTAACTTCAGGTTTAGCTTCCGCTACTTTAGTTTCTGGCTTAACGGCTTCCTTCTCTTTATTAGAATCCGCTTGATTTGCTGGGGCAGTAGCTGCAGCTACTGATGCTTCAGCACCTTGAACTTCCGTTGCTGATACCGCACCATTTCCAAGGAACATCAAACCAGCTGCAATTGCTACTGATGCTGCTCCAAAGCTATATTTCCGGATACCATAACGGATGTACTTTTCTACTCTAAAATCTTGTTGTTGCTTGCCTTTCATTTAGACCCACAACCTCCTTTTTTATTTTGATGTCTATTTACAAGTTATTGATATCGAAAACTCACAGGTAACCTCAGATGAAACAAAAGATGTTAGAAGTGAAGCTTGATATCATAAAATTGTCTACAACATACAACTTT
>OKEI01000356.1_pt1 | contig 7792 bp, 8 predicted proteins | sample 1613761 | NCBI WGS metagenome assembly OKEI01 (sample SAMN04436875, study PRJEB24849) | human gut metagenome | biome: human gut; feature: NICU; material: stool | host: Homo sapiens | place: USA: Saint Louis, MO | collected 2011-11-15
GTATAAATAGAGAACAGCAGTAAGATATTTTCTAATTGAAAATTATCTTACTGCTGTTTTTTAGGGATTTATGTCCCAACCTTTTTAGAATATTAAATTTCTACAATTTCGTCATCTTCAACAATAAAGCCCATTGTATTGACGCTGTTATTTAAGAAAGTCAGAATATAACGCATTACTTCATCACGTTCTGGCTCATTGTGAACCTCGTGGTAAAAACCTTGCCAAGCTTTAAAATATAATTCAGGTGTTTGATATTTTTCTTTAAACTCATCAATTGCCCTAGTATCAACAATTAAATCCTTCGTTCCATACATTAATAGCGTTGGCATTGGTTGAATGTCATGAATATGAGCCATCGTATCTTTCATCGTCTCATTAATTGTATTATACCAATGATACGTTGCTTTTTTTAACATTAAACCATCGTTAACTGTTTCTTCAACAATTTCTAAATTACGTGTTAAATCTTTTGGTTCTACACCAACATTAAAACGTGTGTCTTTTGAAATTTTACCTATATTTGAAACAAGTTTATCTTTACGATTTTTTCCATTCTTTTGAAGTTCTAGCATAGGAGAAATTAACATCATCCCCTCGATTGGCAATTCTACTTTTTCAAGTAAATTTAATAAAATCAAACCGCCAAGTCCTACCCCTAATACATAAGTAGGAATTTTATATTCATTAGCTATCTTTAACCAGTCTAGCAAACTTTCGTGATACGTTTGAAAGTTTTCAATTTGTCCTTTATTAGCTCTTGAAGTTTGACCTTGACCAGGCAAATCTCCCATAATCACATGATAGCCATTTCTTCTTAACATCGTAATAACATATGCATATCTTCCCGTATGTTCTAATATATTATGAGCAATAACAACGACGCCTTTCGCATCATTTTCAGCTTCCCACTTCCACATTATTATACTGCCCCTTTTTCATTAATCTTCAATAACATAATTATAGCAAATTCACTATGTAGATTTCTATTTATAGTATTATTGTTGTCCATATTATTATATATAAATGAAATCAACATCAATAATAGTGTAATTATACATAATTATTTTTGATTGTTTTTGATGAAAACGCTTTCTCGAATATTTTTTTCATGCTAAACTTATTGTAAACACAAGGGTTTGGAGGAGTAGCAATGGCACTATTAAAGAATTTTTTTATCGGATTATCTAATAATAGTTTTTTAAACAACGCAGCAAAAAAAGTGGGCCCACGTTTGGGCGCCAATAAAGTCGTTGCCGGAAATACAATTCCAGAGTTAATTAATACAATCGAATACTTAAATGACAAGAATATCGCTGTTACGGTAGACAATTTAGGGGAATTTGTCGGTACAGTTGAAGAAAGTAATCATGCTAAAGAACAAATTTTAACAATTATGGACGCGCTTCATCAACATGGCGTAAAGGCACATATGTCTGTTAAATTGAGTCAGTTAGGTGCAGAATTCGACTTAGAATTAGCTTACCAAAATTTAAGAGAGATTTTACTTAAAGCAAATACTTACAACAATATGCATATAAATATTGATACTGAAAAATATGCTAGCCTGCAACAAATTGTTCAAGTTTTAGATCGCTTAAAAGGCGAATTTAGAAATGTTGGTACTGTAATTCAAGCATATTTATACGATAGCCACGAATTAGTTGATAAGTACCAAGATTTACGATTACGTTTGGTTAAAGGTGCATATAAAGAAAACGAATCAATTGCATTTCAATCTAAGGAAGACGTAGATGCAAATTACATCAAAATAATTGAACAACGTTTGTTAAACGCACGCAATTTCACTTCAATTGCAACACATGACCATCGCATCATTAATCATGTAAAACAATTTATGAAAGAAAATCACATTGAAAAAGATCGTATGGAATTCCAAATGCTCTATGGTTTTAGATCAGAGTTAGCAGAAGAAATCGCAAATGAAGGCTATAATTTCACTATTTATGTACCTTATGGCGATGATTGGTTTGCGTATTTTATGAGAAGATTAGCAGAACGCCCACAAAACCTATCTCTTGCTGTAAAAGAATTTGTGAAACCTGCTGGCTTAAAACGTGTTGGCATAATTGCAGCTTTAGGAGCTACAGTTATGTTAGGTTTAAGTACAATTAAAAAATTATGCCGTAAATAGAGCAAGACATAAACAATAATTTAGGAGTCTGGAACAATAATCAATGTTCTAGGCTCCTAAATGTTATATTGGCAGTTCTGAAACATTTATAAATCTTTGATTATGAACTCACAACAGTGCTCTATGCTTTTATAGATTTTAATAAATTAGCCATTTCAATTGCACTTACTGCTGCTTCAGCACCTTTATTGCCAGCTTTCGTACCTGCTCTTTCCACAGCTTGTTCAATACTTTCAGTCGTTAAAATACCAAATATGACTGGTACATTAGTTTGATCATTCACTTTAGAAACACCTTTCGCGACTTCATTACAAACATAATCATAATGAGACGTAGCACCGCGAATTACGCATCCTAATGTAATTACTGCATCATAATTTCCTGATGAGGCTAATTTTTTAGCTACTAAAGGAATTTCAAACGCACCAGGAACAAATGCTACATCAATATTGTCTTCATTAACATCATGTCGAATCAAAGTATCTTTTGCACCTTCAAGTAATCTTCCAGTGATAAAATCATTAAATCGACTAACTACGATTGCAACTTTCAAATCTTTTCCAATTAATTTACCTTCAAAATTCATGTTAAAGTCCTCCTATATTAAATGACCCATTTTTATTTTTTTCGTTACCATATAATCATGATTATGTACCGTTTCTGGTACGATAACTTCAATTCTTTCTGCAATATCAATGCCATATTGTTTTAATCCCTCAAATTTACTTGGATTATTACTTAATAAATTGATATGTTCGATGTTAAAATATTTTAAAATCTGTGCAGCAATATGATAATCTCGTAAATCTTCATCAAAACCTAATGCTAAATTTGCAGTTACTGTATCATATCCTTGCTCAATTAATTCATATGCGCGTAATTTGTTTAACAATCCTATGCCACGACCTTCTTGAGGTAGATAAATAATCATGCCACCATGTTCATTGATATACTTCATAGACGATTCAAGTTGAGCACCACAATCACAACGTTGACTATGGAAAATATCGCCTGTAAGGCACGCAGAATGTAAGCGTACATTTTCATGTTGTCGAATTGCACCTTTTGTCAGTACAACTATCTCTTCATCTGTGTATGTCGCTTTAAAACCATACATATCAAATGTTCCGAAATCTGTAGGCATTTTCACTTTTGCCTTAAATTCAATTTCTGGTTCTAATTTTTTACGATATTCAATTAAATCATCAATCGTAATCATCTTTAATTGATGTTTTTCTTTAAAATTTTGTAAATCTTGTCCTTTCGCCATCGTGCCGTCATCATTCATAATCTCACAAATGACACCAGCGGGCTTGGCACCAGTAAGTTTAGCTAAATCAACAGCCGCTTCTGTGTGTCCATTTCTAGCTAATACGCCTTTATCTTGTGCTACTAATGGAAATAAATGACCAGGACGATTAAAATCTTTAGCTTCACTACTAGGATCAATGAGCTTTTTGGCAGTCAATGTACGTTCATAAGCACTAATTCCTGTTGTTGTATCTACATGATCAATACTCACTGTAAATTGCGTACCAAAGATGTCGGAGTTATCATCAACCATTTGTACCAAATCCAAACGTTGTGCAATATCTTTAGACACTGGTGCGCATATTAATCCCCTTGCTTCTTTCGCCATAAAATTAATGGTATTATCGTTCATCCATTCAGTAACCGCTACTAAATCACCTTCATTTTCACGATTCTCATCATCTACTACAATAATTGTTTCTCCATTTTTTAAAGCCATTAAAGCACTGTCAATATTATCGAATTGCATGCTACCCCTCCTAAAAACCAAATGCTCTTAATTTATCTACAGATAATTGGTCTTTATCTTTATTTAAAATATTTTCAACATATTTAAACAAAACGTCTGTTTCTAAATGTACTTTATCTCCTAATTTTTTTGATGATAAAATCGTTGAACGCCTCGTTTCTGGAATAAGATGAATGTCAAAACTGTTATCATGCTTATCAAATACCGTTAGACTAACACCATCCACAGTAATAGACCCTTGCTTAACTAACTGATTATTAATATGTTGGCTACATTGAATCGTAATAATTTTTGCATTGGCTGTTTCATTTATTTTTGAAACTGTTCCTAGTTCATCTACATGACCGAGGACAAAATGTCCACCAAACCTACCGTTACCACTCATGGCACGCTCTAAATTTACTTCTGATTGTCGCTTAACATCTGCTAAATAGGTTTTATTTTCAGTGCCTTTAATTACTTGAACAGTAAAAGATGTCTGATTAAAATCAATCACTGTTAAACATGCACCATTAACACTGATGGAATCACCAATATGCATATCTGCCGTAATCTTATGTGCTTCAATTTCAATCGTCCTGACTGATTGACGAATTTGAACACTTTTAACGACACCTATTTCTTCAACGATGCCAGTAAACATGCATCATCACTTCTTTCGTAAAGTTAATTTAACATTTTGATTTAATAACTCGGAATGAACAATTTCAAATTGGTTCGCATCTGGTATCTCAATCACATCATTTGTTTGATAAAATTGATAATTTCCAGATCCGCCAATTAATTTCGGGGCATAATAGAGAATAAATTCATCTATATAATTAGATTGGAGAAATTCTGAAGTAGTGGTTGGACCTGCCTCGACTAGCAAAGTTCCAACTCCTCTTTTATATAAATTGTGAAGAATTGTTGTTAAATCACAAGACTTCAAGTAAATAATTTCAATATGTGTTTGATTGCTTGTTAAATTTGGATTTTCAGTATATATCCAAATTGGTGTTGATTCATCTTGATAAATTTGCTGATTAAAATGAATATTCCCAGACTTAGACAATATTACTTTTATAGGGTTTTTTCCATCTTGAATACGTGTAGTATATTGTGGATCATCTAATTCAACTGTACGTCTTCCAGTTAACACTGCGTCGTGTCGATGTCTTAACTTATAGACATCTTGTTTAACCTCTTTGTTAGTAATCCATTGACTTTGTCCATTATCATTCGCTTGTTTACCATCTAAACTTGCAGATACTTTCACTGTAATTTGTGGCAGTTGCTTTGCTTTTGCTTTAAAAAAGTCTTGGTATAATTGTGATGCCCGTTCATCATCAACGCATTCAACCTCAATACCGTGAGCCCGTAACGTCTCATCACCATGTGTGTCTAACGAATTGTCTTTTGTTGCGTATACTACTTTTGCTATCTTACAATCAATAATTTTGTTAACACAGGGTGGTGTTGAACCAAAATGACTACATGGCTCTAACGTAATATAAATCGTCGCACCTTCAGCATTTTGTTGTGCCATATCAAGTGCTTGAACCTCCGCATGCTTGTCACCTTTTCTCAAGTGTGCACCAATACCAACAATCCTACCTTCATTAACTACAACAGCGCCAACGGGTGGATTAACACCTGTTTGACCTTGTACCATATTTGCAAGTTGAATCGCATAATCCATAAATTGACTCAAATGATCACCTCTATAAACAAAAATCCTCACATCATGAATTAAGATGCAAGGAGAAAAATTTATCGTTAAATAAGCCTATTTGTACACATTTTTACAAATACGCTACATTATCTTTGTCGATAATTAACATTCTTTCTCCCATCCAGACTTTAACTGTCGGCTCTAGAATCTCACTAGATCAGCCACTAATATGAAACATATTAGCAGGTCGCAGGCTTTATTTACTGCCGGTTGGGAATTTCACCCTGCCCCGAAAGAATTATATATGAAATTGTTATAGATTATTTGAGTACGTAGTATGTCAACTACATTTAAAATGATACTATATGTTTTCTGAAAAAACAATTAATGACGGTTTTAATTTAATATAATCTGAGTACTATAGGCATCTCATTGATATGATTCTTACTAACAGACATTAAAATCAAACCTTCAATTCGTCTCTATAGAGCGTTCTCTTTATTATCTTCTAGTTACAAATTATTGATTGTAACTGCGCTGTTGTTGCTCATTCGATTCTAAAGCATCATATAATTGAGATACTGTATGCGCAACTTGTTCTACTATCATTTTCACACCATTTCGTAGTTTATTAACACCGTTTGTCATTTGACCTATCGCAATCATATTTGTTAATGTTCCAAACCTTGGACTAATAACTTGATTGGTTTCCGGTATGATTTGTATGCCTCCCATTGGATGTGCTTGTACAATTTGTCTATTTTCAAGATTTTTAATTAATTGATCATCTTGATCCAATTCATTTAAATGACTTTTTGCACCTGTCGCGTTAATGACAACATTATACATGTCTACTGATTCTTGGTTTTTGTATGAAAAATAATACAACTTGCCATCATGTTTCACATCTTCTAAATCTTTTTTCAAAATTAAAGACTTATTTTCTATTAATTCAATAATTAGTTCAGCAGTTCTTGGAGGCATTGGATTTGAATTTAATTGAATCATCTTTGAGTATTTTTGATTAAATTGATGTTGATCTTCAATACTTAAGCTATTCCATATCCAATTTAAATTCTCTTTCAAATGTTCAATCATACTTTGGAAAATGCCCATTTCTGTTGGACGCGCTAAATCATACTTCAAATCTGCAATATGATTTCCTGTACGTCTATGTACTAATTTTTTAAAATCAATGTCATATTCAGCACATTCTTTTAAAAATAAAGAAACTATAGTATCAAGCGGTGCATTGCCGAAATGATGTTTTTTAATGTCATTTAATTTGTCTTTAGTTAAGTACTTGAATGTCACGTCTATCATTGTACCTCTTACACTTGGTAAATGAGCAGAACGACTCGTCATAGTAATTGGTAATTTCGGATGATGAGCAGCAACATAACGGACAACATCTAAACTGGCAAGGCCTGTACCAATAATCGCAATATCGTCCAGTTCATTTACTTCGTCTAACGTATTATATGTTGGATAAGGCGTAGCGATATATCCTCTTTTACCCTTTAAGTTATATGGATCATGGTAGGCAAATGTACCACATGTTAAAAATACATAATCGTACGCTTGCCATGATTGTTCTGAATTTGTAGTACATATGTAATAAGTTAAATTCGTTTCATCGATATTAGAATTTGTATAAATCTCTTGAACTTTATTATAATTAGTTGATATATTTGGATATTTTTTCGTGAACATAGATAAATAAGATTTCATATAATGTCCGAATACAAATCTCGGTAAATATGCAGGTTCATCAAAATTAAAATCAGTTTGTTGTTTATACCACTTCCAAAATTCAGTCTCATCATCTAAATTTAAACTCATCTTTTTCGAAGGCATATTAATTAGCAGCTCAGAACTATCATTTTGAAATGGTACGCCCTGTCCCATATTTACTTTATCATCGTATAAATCTATATCTAATTGATTAAACTTCGGGTGCTTAACTAACTCTCTCAATACACTTACACCAGCAGTTCCCATGCCTATTATTGCTACACGCATATATCATCCATCCTTTTGTAATTCAAAATATTATATTTAAACTATTACCTATAATTATAGCAATTTGGTATTTCCAATAAAATTTATTAAGGCAAGCTATTATTTCACTTTCACAACCATTAAACCATTTAAAACTTTTCATTTAATATCAACCTTAGTGTTTGTGTTAAAATATTTTTAC
>OKEI01000363.1_pt1 | contig 7716 bp, 7 predicted proteins | sample 1613761 | NCBI WGS metagenome assembly OKEI01 (sample SAMN04436875, study PRJEB24849) | human gut metagenome | biome: human gut; feature: NICU; material: stool | host: Homo sapiens | place: USA: Saint Louis, MO | collected 2011-11-15
TCAAATAATTAATAGAAATCAGCTTTTTTACATTGCCTAAGAACTTAATGTCCCAAGCTCATGTCTTCTTGGCATTTTGAATTTACATAAATTGTTTATGACTGTACCGTCAATTCAGTTGTGAAAATTTGATTGTATTCACCAACTTGTTTAAGTTCATCAATTATATTGTTTGAAACAGGTTGATCAACGGATAAAATCATTAGCGCATCTCCGCCCGCTTCAGTTCTACCTAAAGTCATAGATGCAATGTTGATATTGTATTTACCTAACAATGCGCCAGTTTTTCCTACCATACCTGGAGTATCATTATGATATGACACAATTTGATATTGATTTGGCTTTAAGTCTACAGAAAAATTATTAATTCTAACAATTCTTGGACCGAAACCTGTAAAGACAGAAGCACCAACTTTAACGGAATCGCTATCGTTTGATAGTTCTACCTCTAAGTAGTTACTAAAACCTGTCTCTGCTTTATTATTTTCAATATTTAATGTCACTTGTTGTTGATTTAACAACATTAGAGCATTGATAATATTGACTTCAGGACCAAGATCATCTTTTAAAATATGAGTAATAATTGTACGTGTTAATAAACTACTATCAATAGAGGCTAAGTCGCCACCGTACGTAATTTTAATAGAGCTTGGTGCATTGTACATTAATTGAATAGCTAATTCACCAACTGTTTGGCTTAAATTGATGAATGATTTTACAGTATCATCTATATTGCTTAAGTCCATTTTAGGTGCATTCACTGCATGCGTTACAGTACCATCAATTAAAATTTCGATGATTTCATTTGAAACAGAAATTGCCACTTTTTCTTGAGCTTCGACTGTTGAAGCACCCAAATGAGGTGTAACAATAATTTTATCATGTGCAACAAGAGGCGAATCAGTTGCAGGTTCATGTTCAAACACATCGATAGCTGCCCGACTAATTTGTCCTTCGTCTAATGCTTTTATTAGCGCCTTTTCATCAATAATACCACCACGTGCCACATTGATTATTTGCAAACTAGGTTTTGCTTTGGCAAAAAAGTCAGCATTAATTAAGCCTTTTGTTTTAGGTGTTAGTGGTGTATGTAATGTAACGAAATCAGAATGTTGGGCAATCTCATCAACTGTTGCCTTCGTAATGCTTAAAGATTTTGCTTTTTCATCCGTTAAGTAAGGGTCAAAAGCTAGTATTTTCATTCCGAAACTTTGCGCACGTTTAGCAACACCTAAACCAATTCTACCAGCACCAATGACACCTAATGTTTTATGATAAAGCTCAGTACCTTTAAATGCATTTCGATTCCATTCTTTATTTGTAAGTGATTGGTGTGCTTGCGGAATATTTCGAGCCATTGATAATAACATTGCCAGTGAATGTTCAGTAGCTGAAATCGTATTACCATCTGGGGCATTAATAACTAAAATACCTTTTAATGTTGCAGCATCAATATTAATATTATCTACACCAACACCGGCGCGTGCGATTACTTTTAAAGAATCAGCAGCATTTATGATATTTTCAGTGACCGTAGTTTGACTACGAACGATTAAAGCATGGTATGAAGGTATAATTTTGATTAATGCTTCTTCGGACAAGCCAGTTTGAATATCTACATTAAATTGTTCGTGATCTAATAATGCTTTGATACCATCTTTTGATAAGGGATCTGCAACGAGTACATTAAATTGCTTCATGAATAACCTCCATATATTTTGATATACCTTTACCGATATAGTTAACTTTACGGTGTTCAGTTAAAATAATTTCTAAAGCAGATACTACCGATAAAATATCGAAAGGACTAATTTTCCCCATATGACCAATTCTTAAAATTTGACCTTTAAGATGGCCTTGACCACCAGCAATTGTTATTTTAAAGCGATTTTTAAGTTCATCTTTGATTATTTTCACTTCATCATTTGTATTAGGTTTGAATGCTGTAACCGTTGGAGATGCATCTTTATCATTGACTAATAAAGTTAAATCTAATGCTTTTAAGGCGCTTCTTAATGCATTTCTAATTGCATAGTGTTGTGCTATTACGTGATTGAAACCTTCTGCTTTTACGGTTTCAACGTATGCATTTACACCTCTAAATAAAGACACATTTGGTGTGAACGGTGTAGAATTGTCAGCTTGTGACGAAATGTATTTATTTAAGTCTAGATAAAATTTTGGCGTAGTTACTTCTTTGAAACGTTCTTTTGCACGGTGGCTATAAGCTACAAAAGCTAATCCTGGAGGTAACATAATTGCTTTTTGACTACCAGAAACAAGTACATCAATTTTATCTTTGTTAATGTCAACATCAACAGCACCAATGCAACTTACGCCGTCAACTACAAAATAAATATTACTATTAAATTGATTGATGGCATTTCCTAACTCGTGAATAGGGTGTAGCACTGTCGTAGATGTTTCGCAATATTGACTAAATACTGCTTTCACTTCAACATTTAAAGTTGAAAGGAAATTGATGAAATCTTTGACATCTACAGCTTCTCCCCATGTTACGTCATAAATATGCACATTTTTGTAATAAGTTTGTGCAATTTGTTTAAATCGGTTACCAAAGGCACCTGAAACAATGACAACGAAGTGATCTTCAGGGTTTACAATGTTCAACATACTAGCCTCCAAGACGCTTGTACCGCTAGATGTTAAAATAAGTACATCATTTTGACTCCCAAATATTGGCTTTAGACCTTGAAATGCTTGTTGTGCGATGTCTTCAAAATCTTTAGAACGATGACCAACCATAGGTGCTTGAATTTCTCTCATAATGGCATCAGGTACAGGGGTTGGGCCAGGTGTTAATAACAACGGTTGATGATAATACATTTATATGCCTCCTATAAATAAGATTTCACTATTTTAGCAAATTTTCTGAAAATTTAAAAGCCTAAAAAAGTGATAACGCTATATTGTCGAACAAACGTTATCACTTAAAGATTTTATTTGGCCTGAATGATGGGATAAATTTTTATGTCCACATTATTTCTTACAGCATTTGAAATCATGCAATTATTATCTGCAATTGTTATCAATTTTGGTAATCGCTTTTCTAATTGTGCTATTTGATCACTTGGAATTTGAATTTGAGGATGGTGCACAATTTTTGACATACTGAATTTTCCGTTATTTAAACAAGCTGTTCCAATCGATTGTTGTTCAATTGAAATATCTGTGAACTTTGCACGTTCAAGAGTAGCTGCTAATGAGATGATATAACATGATGAAGCGGCTGATACTAACAATTCATCGGGATTTGTTCCTAAACCAACACCACCTAAGGAAGCAGGTATAGAAATATTCTCTGAAAGTATGTCGCCTTGAACGTTTCCGACATTGTTACGACCACCTTGCCAAGAAGTTTGGACTTTAAAGTCATGTTGATGCAATTGCTTTAACCTCCAATATAATTGTGATAGTTTAATTTTAGAATAGTTTATCAAAGTTTAACAGAAAGGTGACTTATCAATGACTCTGAATAAACTGAAAGATGAATTACAAATTGTTTCGCACCGTGGATTGCCGAGTGATTTTCCTGAAAATACAATGGTCGGTTATCGAGAGGTAATGGGGCTCAATGTTGCTATGTTAGAAATAGATGTTCATTTGACCAAAGACCAACATTTTGTTGTGATACATGATGAAACAATTGATAGAACATCGGATGGTAAGGGGCGTATTTCTGATTACACATTATCGCAATTAAAATCATTTGATTTTGGTAGTTATAAAGATGTTGCTTTTAAGGGAGAACGAATACCCACGTTAGATGAAGTACTTTCATTATGCTTAAAGTATGATAAAAAGCTATTGATTGAATTGAAAAGTCCGAATTTATATCCAGAAATAGAATGTAAATTGCTGGCATTTTTGGAAGAAAAGAAAGTCGATGCGACACAAGTAGTTATACAATCTTTTGATATCGAATGCATCGAAAAGTTAAACACATTGGGCAGTATATATGAATTAGGTGTGCTTTGTAGTAAACGTAATTATTGGTATAAAAAGCCAAACTTTTCAAGAATTGCTCAAATTGCTAGTTATGTTAATCCTAATTATGCATTAGTGACCAGAAAATTTGTTGATAAAGCACATCATCATCAATTACAGGTTATGCCATACACAGTTAGTAAATTGAAAACTGGAGAAAAATTAAGACAAATGGGTGTAGATGGATTAATTACAGATAATCCGAAATTATTTATTAAGTGAGACGATGAATGGTAATTTGATAGAGGGATGAGGATTCGTATATCGCAATTGATAATTTTAAAAACTAATGATGAAATACTAAAGATAATTAAACAAATAAGACTTGTAAATTCTAAGTTGATTGTAAAATAGGGTAGCTCCATATAATTTTGAATCTATCATTTTTAAATTAATAAAAAAACACCCACAATTGTGGGTGTTTGTATTGAACGTATTATCTTGAGTAGTACTCAACGATTAATTGTTCGTTAATTTCAGCAGGTAATTCGCTACGTTCTGGTAAACGTACGAAAGTACCAGTTAAGCTGTCAGCATCAAAGTTTAAGTACTCAGGTACGAAATTGTTGATTTCAACTGATTCAACGATGATGTTTAATTTTTGAGATTTTTCACGAACTGAAATTGTTTGACCAGGTTTAACAGAATAAGATGGAATATCAACACGTTTACCATCTACTAAGATATGACCGTGGTTAACTAATTGACGTGCTTGACGACGAGTACGAGCTAAACCTAATGAATAAACAACAGCGTCTAAACGACTTGCTAATAAGATCATGAAGTTTTCACCGTGTACACCGAATTTTTTACCAGCGATGTCAAATGTGTTACGGAATTGTCTTTCAGTCATTCCATATAAGTAACGTAATTTTTGTTTTTCACGTAATTGTAAACCATATTCTGATAATTTTTTACGTTGGTTTGGACCATGTTGTCCTGGTGCGTAAGGACGTTTTTCTAATTCTTTACCAGTACCGCTTAAAGAGATACCTAAACGACGAGATTTTTTCCAGTTTGAACCTCTGAATCGAGCCATAATAAGACTCCTCCTTTAATTCTTTTTTGTTGTTATGAATAAACAAAAAAGAGTGTTGCATGCTTACTAAGATATATTGTTTTATGTGTCTTCACCTTATAGCGACAGTTACGTGACACGTCCGCATTGGGAACAACATAGCGCTCAATAATATACAACTGCTACTTTCGTTAATTCACACAAAGATTATTGTAACATTTTCCTGCTAACTGTCAACACTTTATTGAAAATGCTGATGTCCTTTTATGCGAGTTGCTTTTCAATAATTTTAACAATTGCTTCAAGATGTTCTTTGTCATTGTCATCAAATCGATCCGTTATAGGGGCATCGATATCTAAGACGCCGATAATTTTATCATCTTTGAAAATTGGAACGACAATCTCAGACTTACTATTAGCATCACAAGCGATATGTCCTTCGAATTGATGAACATCAGCTACAATTTGTGTACGACGTTCTGAAACGGCTGTACCACATACACCTTTTCCAATTGGAATGTGGACACAAGCGGGGTGTCCTTGGAAAGGTCCAAGTATAAGTTCATTTTGTTCCAATAAGTAAAAGCCGACCCAATTAATTTGATCTAGATTATCATTTAATAAGGCAGACATATTACTTAAAATAGCAATCATATGATGTTCATCTTCAATAAGGCTTGCTGCTTGTTTCTTTAATAATGTGTAGTTTGTTGGGTTAATTGTTGTCATATTTAAAACCTCTTATTTTCATAGATTTTATAATAGTATAGAATTTCGAAAATATTATGGCAATAAATTCATTTTATAATTTATCCTTAAGCAAAATTACGTTATAATAGTAATGATAAATTAGGAGGAGAAGCATATGGTGTTATATATCATTTTGGCAATAATTGTGATTATATTGATTGCTGTAGGTGTATTATTCTATTTACGTTCAAATAAACGACAAATTATTGAAAAAGCAATCGAACGTAAAAATGAAATTGAGACGTTACCTTTTGATCAAAACCTTGCACAATTATCTAAGTTGAATTTAAAAGGTGAAACAAAAACGAAATACGATGCAATGAAAAAGGACAACGTAGAAAGTACAAATAAGTATCTAGCTCCTGTGGAAGAAAAAATCCATAATGCTGAGGCTTTATTAGATAAATTTAGTTTCAACGCATCTCAAAGTGAAATTGATGATGCAAATGAGTTGATGGATAGTTACGAACAAAGCTATCAGCAACAATTAGAAGATGTAAATGAAATTATTGCGTTATACAAAGATAATGATGAATTATATGACAAATGTAAGGTTGATTATCGTGAAATGAAACGTGATGTTTTAGCAAATCGTCATCAATTTGGTGAGGCAGCAAGTCTACTTGAAACTGAAATTGAAAAGTTTGAGCCAAGGTTAGAGCAATATGAAGTACTAAAAGCTGATGGTAATTATGTACAAGCGCACAACCATATAGCTGCCTTGAATGAACAAATGAAACAGCTAAGATCTTATATGGAAGAAATACCAGAATTAATTAGAGAAACTCAAAAAGAATTACCTGGTCAATTCCAAGATTTAAAATATGGTTGCCGTGATCTTAAAGTTGAAGGGTATGATCTGGATCACGTAAAAGTAGACAGTACATTACAAAGCTTAAAAACAGAGCTTAGTTTCGTTGAACCATTAATTAGCCGCTTAGAATTAGAAGAAGCTAATGATAAACTAGCTAATATCAATGATAAGTTAGATGACATGTATGATTTAATTGAACATGAAGTTAAAGCTAAAAATGATGTCGAAGAAACAAAAGATATCATTACGGATAACTTATTCAAAGCTAAAGACATGAATTATACATTGCAAACAGAAATTGAATATGTACGTGAAAACTACTATATAAATGAATCTGATGCTCAAAGTGTTCGTCAATTTGAAAATGAAATTCAAAGTTTAATTTCTGTATATGATGATATTTTAAAAGAAATGTCTAAATCTGCTGTGCGATATAGCGAGGTTCAGGATAATTTACAATATTTAGAAGATCATGTCACAGTTATTAATGACAAACAAGAAAAGCTACAAAATCATCTGATTCAATTGCGTGAAGATGAAGCAGAAGCAGAAGACAATCTGCTACGAGTACAATCGAAGAAAGAAGAAGTGTATCGTCGATTACTTGCTTCTAACTTAACAAGCGTTCCTGAAAGGTTTATCATCATGAAAAATGAAATTGATCATGAAGTTCGTGATGTTAACGAACAATTTAGTGAACGTCCAATACACGTTAAACAGTTAAAAGATAAAGTGTCTAAAATTGTGATTCAAATGAATACATTTGAAGATGAAGCAAATGATGTTCTTGTTAATGCTGTTTATGCAGAGAAATTAATTCAATATGGAAATAGATATCGTAAGGACTATAGCAATGTTGATAAGAGCTTAAATGAAGCTGAACGATTATTTAAAAATAATCGCTATAAGCGTGCGATTGAAATTGCAGAGCAAGCTCTTGAAAGTGTTGAGCCAGGTGTTACTAAACATATTGAAGAAGAAGTTATTAAGCAATAGAAACTAGTATGTAGTTATACTTAAATAATATGAGCACTCTGTCAAATTGGACTGATGAGTTTAATAATTGAAGTTAGCCAACGATACGTTGTCTAGCTTCTTTTTTATATGGATAAATGAAAGGGACAAT
>OKEI01000379.1_pt1 | contig 7481 bp, 5 predicted proteins | sample 1613761 | NCBI WGS metagenome assembly OKEI01 (sample SAMN04436875, study PRJEB24849) | human gut metagenome | biome: human gut; feature: NICU; material: stool | host: Homo sapiens | place: USA: Saint Louis, MO | collected 2011-11-15
TGTTTTAGACATCTGTATTTCCCTCCCTCCAAATATCAACGGAACTTTATAGTCAATTGCACAGTAAAACTATGCATTTATAAGTATAATATATCTGTAATTTATGGTCAATTAGTAAATTGTTTTTTATTTGAAACATATTTCACATCAAAATCACAAAGACTTTTAGATTTTGTTCTAAAAATCTCTTAATAATTTATTTAATGAGAAGAGTTGCTTATATAGTAAATTGTGAAGCCGTTAAAACAACGTTACAAAACCTATATCTTTAATACGGAACCTTATGGTATGAATCAAGGAATACTTAAACTAAAACTTCTCTATCAGATTTATTTGTTGCGAAATCAACAACTTTAATTGCTTGCCCTTCATTTAATGGATAATTTGCTTGCGTAATTTTAACTTTTACAATTTGACCTATGAGTGATTCGTCACCTTCAAATTGTACTTTCATATAATTATCTGCATATCCAACTAATGTACCTTCTGTGTCACCCTGTTCCTCAGGAATTACTTCAAGCACATCTTGATCAAATTTAGACGCATATAACTTTCCGAGTTGATTGCTTAGCGTAATTAACTTATGCACCCGTTCATTTTTAATTTCTTCATCAATTTGGTCATCCATTCTTGCAGCTGGCGTGCCAATTCTAGGAGAATAAGGGAAAACATGCAGTTCAGAGAACTTATGCTTTACGATAAAATCATATGTTTCTTGGAACTCTGCTTCAGTTTCACCTGGGAAACCAACAATTACATCACTCGTAACTGCCAAGTCTGGTAAAGCTTTATGCAATTTTGTTAATCGTTCTGAAAATCTATCCATTGTATACTTACGTCTCATACGTTTTAATACTGTATCTGAACCAGATTGTAATGGAATATGCAAATGACGCACAACTTTTGTTGAACGTTCTAAAACGTCAATTACTTCATCTGTAAGTTGACTTGCTTCAATTGAAGAAATTCGAATTCGTTCTAATCCATTAATCGTTTCAAGATCACGTAATAATTGGGCCAAGTTATAATCTTTTAAATCTTGACCATATCCACCTGTATGAATTCCCGTCAATACAATTTCCTTATATCCTGAATTCACTAGTTGCGTCGCTTGTTCAACTACTTTTTCCGGATCTCTTGAACGCATTAAGCCACGAGCCCATGGAATAATACAGAATGTGCAGAAGTTGTTACAACCTTCTTGAATTTTTAATGACGCACGTGTTCTATCTGTAAAATATGGGACATCTAATTCTTCATATTTACGATTTTTCATGATATTTCCAACACCATTAATTGGTTGGCGTTCTTTACGGAATTCATCAATGTAACCTAATAGTTTATGTCTATCTTGTGTACCAACTACTACATCGACACCAGGAATTTCCATAATTTCAGCTGATGAAGTTTGCGCATAACAACCTGTTACACAGATTACAGCATCAGGATTTTGTCTTATTGCACGTCTAATAATTTGACGACTTTTTTTATCACCTGTATTCGTTACTGTACAAGTATTTATAACAAATACATCAGCATTCGCTTCAAAGTCAACGCGCTCATAGTTTGCTTCTTTAAATAATTGCCAGATTGCTTCAGTTTCATAATGGTTTACTTTACAACCTAATGTGTGAAACGCAACTGTTGACATAAATATTCACCCCATTAATTCTTTTTCATAACTTATTGCACTTAACGCATACAATGGCGCAGTTTCTGCCCGTAAAATTCTCGGTCCAAGACCAACAACTGTACTAGTATTACTAAATAATGAAATTTCATTTTCTGACAAACCACCCTCAGGACCAAAAATCATCAACACTTTATCCTGAGCCTTGAATTGTTGTAAAGTTTGCTTGAAATTGCTTAACTCACCATCTTTTGCTTCCTCTTCATATGCAATAAGAATATAGTCATAATTATCAATAGTATCACAAATTAATTTTAAATTCGACTCGAATTGAATAGATGGAATCACTAAACGATAGCTTTGTTCAGCAGCTTCTTTAATTATTTTTTGCCAACGCTCAATCTTTTTGGCAACTTTTGCCTCGTTTAATTTAACAATTGAACGTTCCATGCTCACAGCTATAAATGATGAAGCACCCAATTCAGTAGCTTTTTGTAGCAACCACTCATATTTGTCAGCTTTGATTAGTCCACTGCAAATCGTAACATCAACTGGCAATTCTGTATTAATATTTTGTTTTTCTTTTAAATCAACTTCAATTTTATCACTTGTTATGTCAGCAATTTCACATAAATAAACTGTTTGATCATTAAAAGTTAAAATAATTTTACTACCAACATCATATCTCATTACATTTGTTATATGATGAATATCTTCTTTTTTTGTAATAAAAAAACGCTGACTTACATCAGCGTTTTGGTCTATGAAATAACGTTGCACATTATTCACTCACTTTCTGGCCAACAAGACAAACCCAACCATTGTCATGTTGTTCTGAAATAATTTTAAAACCTACACGCTCCATATGTGACTGTATACCTTCATACTTCTCTTTTATAATACCAGAAGTAATAAAATAACCGCCTTCATTTAGAGTATTATAAGCATCTTCAATCATTTCATCAATAATATGCGCTAAAATATTTGCTATTACAATATCAAATTTTTCTGTTTCGTCTTTCAATAAGTTACCTGGAACAGCTTCAATTAACGTTTCACAATGATTTCTTCTGAAGTTTTCTTTAGCTACACTCACTGCCATTTCATCAATATCCAACGCTTTAATACGTTTTACACCGATTAGATGACTTGCAATACTTAATATACCTGAGCCAGTACCAACATCAATTACTGAATGCTGTGGCAATACATATGTTTCTATTGCCTTCAAACACATACTTGTAGTCGGATGATCGCCTGTTCCAAAAGCCATACCTGGGTCGAGTTCAATGCAAAGCTCTTCATCCGCTTCTTTAGCATATGTTTCCCAACTAGGAACTATTGTGAACTTCTTCGACGCTCGGAATGGATGGAAATAGTTTTTCCATTCATTTTCCCAATCCGTCTCTGCAATAATTTGCTCACTGAATTGAATGTTATGTTGATCAAGTTCATCTAAATTTAATAACTCATCTTTAATTTGCTGTCGCAACTTATCATCATAAGTCATTTCATTAAAATAGGCTTTCAATCTTACTCCCTTATCTGGATAATCCTCTTTTTTCAAAGCGTAAATTTCACCGTATTTATCTTCTGGTTGGTTAATTAAATCATCTGAATCTTCTATCACGACACCATTTGATCCATGATTTTCAAGTATATTGGTAGCCAATTCTACTGCTTCATGATTAATAATAATTGAAAGCTCTGTCCAGTTCATACTTTATTCTCCCTTAAAGAATCTTTTTGCTCTATCTTTAAAATTCGAAGGTTGTTCATTAATTTCTTCACCATTTAATTGGGCAAATTCTTTCATTAGTTCTTTTTGTCTATCTGTTAATTTAGTAGGCGTTACTACTTTAATATCAACATATAAATCTCCGTATCCATAGCCATGAACATTTTTTATACCCTTTTCTTTTAAGCGGAATTGCTTACCTGTTTGTGTACCAGCAGGGATTGTTAACATAACTTCATTATTTAATGTTGGTATTTTTATTTCATCGCCTAAAGCTGCTTGTGGGAAGCTAACATTTAATTTGTAATAAATATCATCACCATCACGTTTAAATGTTTCAGATGGTTTAACTCTAAATACTACGTATAAATCACCAGCAGGTCCTCCATTCACGCCTGGAGAGCCTTCACCAGCTAATCTAATTTGTTGTTCATTGTCGACACCTTCAGGTACTTTCACTTCTAATTTAACTGTTTTATTTTCAGTACCTTTTCCGTGACATGTTGGACAAGCTTCTTCAAATTCTTGACCACTTCCATTACATTTAGGACAAACTTGTTCAGTACGAACTCTACCTAAAATTGTGTTTTGTTCTACAGCTACATGACCAGCGCCATTACAGTAACTACAAGTCTTTTTACTTGTTCCAGGCTTTGCACCATCACCATGACATGTTTCGCATGTTACATCTTTACGGATTGAAATTTCTTTTTTTGTACCAAATACCGCTTCTTCAAATGTCAATGTCATTGTATACTGAAGATCATCACCTTTTTGCGGTGCATTTGGATCTCTTTGTCTGCCGCCACCGAAGAAAGAGCTAAAGATATCTTCAAAACCGCCGCCACCGAAGCCACTAAAACCGCCAAAGTCAGAGCCATTGAATCCTTGTCCACCAAAACCTTGTGGACCATCATGTCCAAATTGATCATAGCTTGCGCGTTTATTATCATCACTTAAAACTTCATAGGCTTCAGAAATTTCTTTAAACTTTTCATCTGCACCTTCTTCTTTGTTAATATCTGGATGATATTTTTTCGAAAGCTTTCGATACGCTTTTTTGATTTCATCTTTTGAAGCATCTTTACTAATGCCTAAAACTTCATAATAGTCTCTTTTGGCCACAGCTATCTCTCCTTTTCTTAATTAACTCATATAGTTTAACGTAATATGTCATACTATCCAAATAAAAAGCCAAAGCCAATGTTCTATTGACTTTGACTTTTCAGATCATGACAACATTCTAATTGTATTGTTTAATTATTTTTTGTCGTCGTCTTTTACTTCTTTAAATTCAGCATCTTCTACAGTACTATCGTTGTTTTGACCAGCATTTGCACCTTGTGCTTGTTGTTGCTGTTGAGCCGCTTGCTCATATACTTTTGCTGATAATTCTTGAATCACTTTTTCAAGTTCTTCTTTTTTAGATTTAATATCTTCTATATCTTGACCTTCTAAAGCAGTTTTAAGAGCGTCTTTTTTCTCTTCAGCAGATTTTTTATCTTCTTCACCAATATTTTCGCCTAAATCAGTTAAAGTTTTTTCAACTTGGAATACTAGACTGTCAGCTTCGTTTCTTAAGTCTACTTCTTCACGACGTTTTTTATCTGCTTCAGCGTTAACTTCAGCATCTTTTACCATACGGTCGATTTCTTCGTCTGATAATGAAGAACTTGATTGAATTGTAATTCTTTGTTCTTTATTTGTACCTAAGTCTTTTGCAGTTACATTTACAATACCGTTTTTATCGATATCAAACGTTACTTCAATTTGAGGTTTACCACGTTCAGCTGGTGGAATATCAGTCAATTGGAATCTACCAAGTGTTTTATTATCCGCAGCCATTGGACGTTCACCTTGTAATACGTGTACATCTACTGATGGTTGATTATCTACTGCTGTTGAATAGATTTGAGATTTAGATGTAGGAATCGTAGTGTTACGTTCAATTAACGTATTCATACGTCCACCTAAAATTTCAATACCTAAAGATAGTGGTGTTACGTCTAATAATACTACGTCTTTAACGTCACCTGTGATAACGCCACCTTGGATTGCAGCTCCCATTGCCACTACTTCGTCCGGGTTTACACCTTTGTTAGGTTCTTTACCGATTTCTTTTTTGACAGCTTCTTGTACTGCTGGAATACGAGTTGATCCACCAACTAAGATAACTTCATCGATATCTGAGTTTGTTAAGCCAGCGTCTTTCATTGCTTGGCGTGTAGGTTCCATTGTTCTTCTAATTAATGAATCTGATAATTCCTCAAATTTAGAACGAGTTAAGTTTACTTCTAAGTGTAATGGACCGTTTTCACCAGCCGAGATAAATGGTAATGAGATTTGAGTTTGTGATACACCTGATAAGTCTTTTTTAGCTTTTTCAGCAGCATCTTTCAAACGTTGTAATGCCATTTTATCTTGAGATAAGTCTACGCCATTTTCTTTTTTGAATTCTGCAACTAGGTAGTCAATAATTACTTGGTCAAAATCATCACCGCCAAGTTTGTTGTCACCGGCTGTTGATAGTACTTCGAATACACCGTCACCTAATTCTAGGATAGATACGTCAAATGTACCGCCACCTAAGTCAAAAACAAGAACTTTTTCATCTTTATCAGTTTTATCTAAACCATATGCTAATGCTGCAGCTGTTGGTTCATTAATGATACGCTCAACTTCTAAACCAGCAATTTTACCAGCATCTTTAGTTGCTTGACGTTCAGCGTCGTTAAAGTATGCAGGTACTGTAATTACAGCTTTGTCAACTTTCTCACCTAAATAGCTTTCAGCTGTATTTTTTAAGTTTTGTAAAATCATAGCTGAGATTTCTTGTGGTGTGTATGATTTACCTTCAATATCTACTTTATAATCAGTACCCATATGACGTTTAATAGATTGAACAGTATTTGGGTTTGTAATAGCTTGACGTTTAGCTACTTCACCAACTTGAGTTTCTCCATTTTTGAAAGCTACAACAGATGGTGTTGTACGTGAACCTTCAGGGTTTTGAATTACTTTTGGCTCATCGCCTTCTAATACTGTTACACATGAATTTGTTGTACCTAAGTCTATACCAATAATTTTACTCATAATAAAATTCCTCCATTTAATCATTAAATTAATTTGATTTTAAACAATGTCGTTTCGCCAAATTTATGTTATTGGTTTACTTTGACCATTGATGGTCTTAATACTCTATCTTTCAGCTTGTATCCTTTTTGTAGTTCTTGAGTGATTTCGCCAGATTCAAAATCAGGGTTATCATCTTGAACTACAGCTTGGTGAATATTTGGATCAAATGCTTCACCTTCAGTTTTAATAACTTCAAGACCATTATCTTTTAGTGCGTTAATCAAACTTTCATGCACCATTTGTACACCTTTTTGAAGAGATTTAAAAGTCTCATCATCACCTTCAATTTGAAGTGCACGTTCTATATTGTCTATTGCTGGTAAAATATCTGTTAACACACGTTGTGCTTGATATGTTTTATTTATTTCATTTTCTTTTTGAATTCTACGCTTATAATTTTCAAACTCAGCGTAGAGCCTTAAATATTTCTCTTCGTTTTCATCTGCTAATTGTTGAAGTTCATTAATTTTTTGATCTTTTGGATCTATTTCTTCAATAACATTCTCGTCAGACGTTTCTTCTATTGCTTCATCTTGTAAATGACCTTTACTTTCTTCAGCTTGTTCAACTGAATCATCAATATTTTGTTTGACGTTTGTTTCTTCAACTGTTGATTCAGTGTTTTTTTCAACTGATTCGTCTTTATTTGTCATTTTCTGTCCTCCAATACTTTCTAATCCATCATTACCAAATTCTATTTAATAATTGAATGACATTTTGATAATGCATAGCTGTAGGTCCAATCACAGCGATTTGACCTTTTAACGTTTCATCAAAATGATATTGACTTGTTACAATTGAAATATCACTTAAGCTGTCATCAATTTCATTACCAATTTTCACATTAATATTTGGTGAAGATATATCTTGTAATAATTCTGCAATTCTATTTGATTCTATATATTGTAGAATAGGCTGAATTGAAGATACATTACTTTCATTCAATGCATTAATAAGTTTAACCTTTCCACCCATATA
>OKEI01000381.1_pt1 | contig 7468 bp, 10 predicted proteins | sample 1613761 | NCBI WGS metagenome assembly OKEI01 (sample SAMN04436875, study PRJEB24849) | human gut metagenome | biome: human gut; feature: NICU; material: stool | host: Homo sapiens | place: USA: Saint Louis, MO | collected 2011-11-15
AAATGTAAATAAAAATTATATAAATTACCCACATCTTTTTAAAAGGTGTGGTCTTTATTATCATTAACCCAATTCACAGTGACGGTTTACGCAAGGTATTGAACTACCGAGTACGGGCACGCTCGGTGTTGTAAAGAGCAAATAATCAAGTAATGATGATGCTTCTACTCGATTATAAGAAAGCCATGATAGCGTACGATGGTATCTAGGTTTATTATTAATAGGTTTGGATATTTGAAGTTGGACAATATTATATCTTGTACAAAAATATAAATAAGTTATACATAATGGTCAAGAATCGTGATATAATTTTAAACGATAAAATATTTATATAAATAATTAGAGAAAATGTAGTTGTGTATGTTTTGTAGTCGTTAAACTAGATATAATTGTCCGATTTATAAAACATACATAATGAATACAATGATTGATTATGTGGAGGAAACCATGAAAGAAAAGTTTGATTTAGTAAAACTATTAAATATTCTAAAGAAGAATATTAAATTATTGCTTATTTTACCGGCAATATGTCTTGTAGTAAGTGCGGCATTAACCTTTTTTGTTATGCCTGACAAATATACTGCTTCTACTCAAATATTAGTGAACATGAAAAAGTCTTCAAGTGATTTAGCTTTTCAAAATGTTCAAAGTAGTTTGCAGTCTGTTAATACATATACGGAAATTATCAAAAGTCCTAGAATTCTAGATAAAGTATCTAGAGAATTTGATGGTCAGTATTCAACAGCTGAGTTGAATTCATTTTTAAAAGTAACCAATCAAACAAACTCTCAAATTATTACTGTATCAGTTACCACTGGGAATAAATCTGAATCTGACAAAATTGTTAATAAAATATCTAAAGTTTTTGCTCATGACATGCCTAAAATTATGAGTGTTGATAATGTTACGATACTTTCCTCAGCACATGATAATGCTGTAAAAGTATCTCCAATAGTATCTGTCAACTTAGTGATCAGCATTATTGTTGGTATTGTTTTAGCAATATTGATTATTTTCTTAAAAGAATTATTAGATAAGCGTATTAAGACGGAAGAAGATGTTGAATCGCAACTAGGATTACCTATTTTAGGTTCAATACAAAAATTTTAATTTACGAGGAATTACCATGACGAATACACGAAGAAGTACATCAAGTTTAATTGTCCATGAACAACCAAAGTCACCTATTAGCGAGAAATTTCGAGGCATAAGATCAAATATTATGTTTGCAAATCCTGACAGTGCAGTTCAAAGCATTGTAATCACTTCAGAGGCACCAGGCGCAGGTAAGTCTACAATTGCAGCAAATTTAGCAGTTGCATATGCACAAGCAGGTTATAAAACACTAATCGTAGACGGGGATATGCGTAAACCTACGCAGCATTATATTTTTAATTTGCCAAACAATGAAGGACTTTCAAGTTTATTGCTAAATTGGTCAACTTATCAAGACAGTATTATCTCAACTGAAATTCAAGATTTAGACGTCTTGACGTCTGGGCCAATCCCACCGAATCCGTCAGAGTTAATTACATCAAGGGCATTTGCAAATTTGTATGACACATTATTGATGAATTATAACTTTGTCATTATCGATACGCCACCAGTGAACACAGTTACAGATGCGCAATTATTTTCAAAGTTTACCGGCAATGTTGTCTACGTAGTTAATTCGGAAAATAATAATAAAGATGAAGTTAAAAAAGGAAAAGAACTTATCGAAGCAACAGGTGCTAAATTATTAGGTGTAGTCTTAAATAGAATGCCTAAAGATAAAAGTGCTAGTTACTATGCATATTATGGGACTGATGAATCATGATTGATATTCATAACCATATATTAGTTGATATAGATGATGGTCCTAAAACAATTGAAAAGAGTATTGCACTATTAAAGCAAGCTAAGGATGAAGGTGTAACAAGTATTGTAGCGACACCTCATCATTTGCATCCGAGATATGATAATACATTTCAACAAGTGCTTGTGAAATTGGCGGAGTTAAGAACGCATCCAGAAGTTCAAGCATTGGATATTAAATTATTTCCCGGGCAAGAAATTAGAATTACAGATTCGATTCTGCAAGGCTTAGATAATGGTAGTATTCAAGGTATTAATCGTTCGAAATATTTACTAATTGAATTTCCAACGGGCGAAGTACCACATTATACAAAACAATTGTTTTTTGAAATACAATCGAGAGGCTACATACCAATCATTGCACATCCTGAAAGAAATAGAAGTATCGCCAAAAATCCAGAAATATTATATGAACTTGTTGCAAATGGGGCATTGAGTCAATTAACATCGAGTTCTTTAGTTGGTGGATTTGGAAAAAACATTCAAAAGTTATCATTACAATTTATAGAATGTAATTTGGCTCATTTTGTAGCTTCAGATGCACATTCATGTGACCAAAGACCATTTTTGATGCAAGAATTATTTCACAATCATAAATTGAAGAAATATTCGAATGACATTGAAGCATTACTTCGAAATGCCAGTTCAGTAATCAATGATAATTTTGTTTATTTAGACAGACCGACTAAGCCAGGAAAAGTGAAGTCGTTTTTGAAATGGTTTTAACTAAATATATTTTTTCGAATTAGACTGGTATACATGTACCAGTCTTTTTGAGTATGCTTAAAATGAATTATAATCATGATTATTTACTAATTCGTATAATACAACTTGTCTAATTGATTAAGGCGAATGGCTTTCAATAAAAAGACTCGTTTTTTATAGTGAAGGTAGTTTGAAAATAATGAATATAAAGATGAAGGTATTACTTTTGATATATAGGGCTAAGGAAGTGTTTTTATGGTATTAAGAAAAGTAATCATGCAGGACTTAGATCAAATTATTGCACTTGAAAATATTGGTTTTTCACCGGAAGAAGCTGCAACACCAGAGGCATTGAAATTGAGAATTGAACAAATTCAAGAAACTTTTATTGTAGCTGAAAAGAATGATGAAGTAATTGGATACATCAACGGTCCAGTCATAAAAGAGCGTTACATTAGCGATGATTTATTTAAAAATGTCTCCACAAATAATAGTGAAGGTGGTTATATTAGTGTGTTAGGTCTTGTTGTAGCACCAAATTATCAAGGTCAGGGTATTGCAGGTCGCTTACTAAACTATTTTGAAACTCTTGCTAAGAATCATCATCGACATGGTGTAACGTTAACATGTCGAGAATCATTAATTTCATTTTATGAAAAATATGGGTATCGTAATGAAGGTGTATCAGAATCATGTCATGGCGGTATTAAATGGTATAACCTTGTTAAAAATATAAAAAAGGATGATGAGGTGTAAATATGGCAGTTGTTTATGTAGCAGGAGGGTGTCTATGGGGTGTTGAAGCATTTTTTGCAACAATACCTGGAATTATACATACAGAAGCAGGAAGAGCAAATGGAAGAAGTTCTAAATTAGACGGTCCGTATGATGGTTATGCTGAATGTGTCAAACTTCATATCGATGATCGTATGTTAACAATTACAGACATCATGAATTATTTATTTGAAATTATTGATCCATACAGTGTGAATCGACAAGGAAATGATATTGGAGAAAAGTATCGAACGGGTTTATATAGTTGTGTAGATGACCACTTAATTGAAGCTCGTCAGTTCATTGAACGACGTAAAGACAGAGATCAAATTGCAGTGGAAGTCTTACCGCTGTCTAATTACATTAAAAGTGCTGAAGAACATCAGCAACATTTAGAAAAATATCCAGAAGATATGCATATGTGTCATATTTCAAAAGATTTGCTAAATAAATACAAGTGATTTTCAGCGGAGAATAGATGTTTAAATTAACCAAAATCGGAGAAATACCTAGATATACTAAGAAAAGAGGTAGGTATTATGTATACGTTTGATGCACAATCATTAACTGCTAGAGAAAACTATAAATTATTAATTGGTTCAATTATTCCACGACCTATAGCTTTTGTTACAACATTAAATCAAGATGCATCAGTAAATGCAGCACCATTTAGCTTTTTTAATATTGTTAATAACCATCCGCCAATGGTTGCTATTGCAGTTCAACGTGCAGGAGGTAAGAGAAAAGATACTGCCTTGAATATAGAGCGGACTGGAGACTTTGTTGTGCATATTACAGACGAAGATAACGTTCAAGATATTAATGAGACTGCAGCGCCGTTAGCATATGGTGACAGTGAGTTGAGTCGTACAGGATTATCACTTTTAACATCTACAACGATTAAGACGCCAGGAATTAAAGACGCGAAAATGAGATTCGAATGTAAACTATCGCAAATGATATTGCTTGGAGATGTATTAGATGGGGCTGATTTAATAATAGGTGAAATTGTAACTTATCATATTGATGACAGTATTTATGAGGGTGATTTTAAAATCAATCCACACGCATTACAGGCTGTTTCTCGTTTAGCCGGAAATGATTATGCTAAATTAGGGGGAATATTTACGATAAAGAGACCAGAAAAATAATAAAACACATGCTATAGCGGTATACCGTTTATGAATTGAATCAAAAGTACACAGGTGCTAAAGTATGTGCTTCTAAAATGAAGACTATTTTTTATTACAAGAAAATGTATCTAGTAAACTTAAAGTAGCAAGACCTAATAAATCTAATGCATGTTGTGCACCTTTTTTACCTTGGCCAGCTTCAAAATGTTTGTAAGCAGCTACACTTAAAATGCCTATCGTTGATAGTGAAGCAAGGCGAGAAATGTTTTTATTGATAAAGCTAGCTGAGTATAAAGCAGCAGTAGTTGCTTCTGCAATGCCGACGTATTTTACAAGTTCTTTTTGCAAGCCAAAAGTATGTTCAAACAGTTCAATCATACCCTTATCTTCTTGCAATTTAGGTTTACTGGCTTGGTATAGCTCTTTCGCAAGTTTTAAATTCGTTGCGTAACGCAAAATCATATTTAATTCCTCCCAATATTTAATTTTTTGTGAAAGATGATTACTTTATCATTTTTACCCGTTTCTATAAAAATGAATCAATTATGTAACGTATGTGTAGTTTAGGAATGTTTGCTATGGAAATATAATTCTGTTCACTCAAAATGTATGAAATTAATGTGTAGTTTTGTCGAGTTGCTCTTTTAATTTGGTTAGATTGTTTTTAGAGAAGCGGTACTATTTTTAAGTGCATCAACAGATTTACCTTCGTTTTGAGACATTGCGTTTATTACAGCACGAAGTTCTGTTTCTAGTATGTCAGCGTCGCCTTTAGCATTAGAACTTAATACTTTAATATCTCTTAAAAGGCTATCTGATAGTAGTGCATTTTTGCCAGTCACCAATTTCGAATTGTAATTCCAACCGCTACTTAACTCAATAGCATCTAAATCGGTTATATGATTATTTGTTCTCATCATACTTTCCTCCCTCGATGGAAATTACATTAGTATCCGATTTTAAACGGCCATTTCCATCTACCATTGACGGGGAAACATCATCTTTATAAAACTGTACAAATTTTGTGCTAGGATATGATTGCATAATGTCATTTATAGATTTTTGAAGGTTCCAAGCATAGTTTTTTACTGTTTCTCTATTTTTTTCTTTATCATAATAAGCAATGAACTCTGATTTCATATTTTTTTGTATTTGTGGATATTTGTTAATCAAAGATTGTAACTGTTGATTGAATGCATCACCTTTTAAGTGCATAACAGGTTTGAATTCTTTTTTGAACTTATCCAGATCATCGATACTATCTGTTCTGAAATTCAAGTATTGCCTTGTAACGCCGTTAAATTCTTGTTTTACTTGAAGTTTTTCGCTCATCGCATAATAGCTGTCTTTTTCAATTTCACTTTTAAGCTTTAATCGAGCTTGTTCAATTTCATGTTCATAACGTTTGTACATCATGGCTGAAACGGCCGCTGATGTTTCATTTATATGACCAGGTGTAAATGTTGAAATAATTATTCCATTTCCAGATTCAACAAAAAGCAATTGGAGTTGAAAAGGAACGTCATAATTGACAGTACCAACGACTGAGATACCATCTACTTTACTTTTCTCGCTAAATCCAGATTTATTAGTATAGGCCTCAACTAAATTAATTTTACAATCATAACCAAAGGTGTCTTTCACGTAGTCTTTATATTTTTTGATTGCTTCACCTTTATGTTTTTTCAGAAATACTTCATTTCTTTTTTTATGTTCACCAATATATTGACCATCATAATCTTTGACGCTAACCGTTTTTGGAATAGATTTTGTTTGATTCTTTGGTATAAAAGAGCAACCGCTTACTATGATTGATGTGCACAATAAGATTCGCATAATTTTTCTCATATCTTCATTAGCTCCTTTGTATTAGCTGTTTTTCAGTTGATAGATAAATTACACAAAAATCAAAATATTGTTATTCAATATTATTATAAACTAATCATGATTGAAGTAACTATAATTAATTAAATTTACAAAAGATATCATAAATATTAATTGCATAAATCCTTATCTGAAATTTTCGGATCAAGAACGCAAATTATAAGCAACCACGTCATATATAGTTTCTACTTATAAATAAATTGTTTATTTATATTAGACGCTTATGTAAAGAGGGCGTAACCTTAAATGTAATTACTTATAAGGGGTGAAGATAGTATGAATTATTCGCCAAAACAAGGTGTAAGAAGTCATGGTTTACCGCACGACCCATTTAAAAGTAGTACAGTACCTCGTCCAATAGGTTGGATTTCTACTGTATCGAAAGATGGGAAAGATAATTTAGCGCCTTATAGTCAGTATCAAAACTTAACTTGGGATCCGCCTATGGTTATGTTCGCAGCAAATCAATCTGTTCTTGGTGATCATGAGCGTAAAGATACAGTAAAAAATGCAGAAGAGACAGGGTGGTTTGTATGGAACATGGCCACGTATGATTTAAGAGAAGCTGTTAATTTATCGTCGAAGGCACTACCACCTGAAGAGGATGAATTTGAATATGCAGGTGTGACGAAAGAAGCATGTATAGAAGCACCAGGTTATCGAGTCAAAGAATCGCCAGTACATTTTGAATGTGAGTACGTTCAAACGATTCGTATTCCGACAGGAGACCCAGTATCTACCGTAGATATTGTTATAGGAAGAGTTGCCCAAGTTCATATTGACGATAAGGTTATTCTTGATAATGGTAAATTGGACATTAAGTCGATTAAACCTATTGCCAGATTAGGATATTACGATTACACAGTAGTGAATGAGATATTTGAAATGAAAGCACCTGCAGCTTCTAAAGAAGAGTTAGCAGGTTTAGAAGGAAGAAATTTCGATAATCAATCAGATGAAAAGAGATAAGTAATTTAATCATTTTAGTGAATTCAATGCATCGTTACTAAATATTCAACTTAGTAGCGATGCATTTTTTCGCTTTATAAATGAAAATGTTAAAGCAATATGTAGTGGTATTTATATTTTTAAAGAAGAATCTTTTAGAATTACAC